>Ga0193726_1000495_pt1 | contig 40917 bp, 39 predicted proteins | sample H2c1metaG_FD_144928 | JGI IMG/M metagenome (GOLD analysis project Ga0193726, IMG submission 144928) | Soil microbial communities from a riparian zone of the East river system, Colorado, United States - H2c1 | ecosystem: Environmental > Terrestrial > Soil > Riparian zone | place: USA: East River... | reverse complement strand
AATGCCGGGTGATTCCGGTGTACTCGTTGTTACTCGTGTGCGTTCTACCACTACCAAGTGCACACGAGGCCGCGGGCGCATCGGGCGCCCGGCATTCCCTGCGCCCTCTGATCAAGAGGGTAAGGAAGTTCAAAGCAAACCTCGGGCGTATCAGGCCGCGAGATCGCGAAACTGCGTTTTTGAATCACGGCCGTCATCACCAGCGAAAGACGTTGTGAATATATCTCCGACCTCATCCCCGCGTAACGGCTTCGCCGTTATCGCTGGAGGAGCGCGCTCTTGCGCGCGTCTCGAAGGATGGCCGGGAGTCCCCGCTTTGCGTCCATCCTTCGAGACGCTTGCTTCGCAAGCTCCTCAGGATGAGGTTACACACACGCGTTGACGCCCCGCTCCGCCTGCGCCAAGCTCTGCCCAAAGCAAGAAGCAAAACCCCGGAGGGCATCCCATGCTCCGCGCAGAGGACAACAAATTCCTGACCGAAAGCGGTGCGGGCACGGGGATGGGCGAACTGCTGCGCCGCTTCTGGTTGCCGGTGTTGCTGTCCGAGGAATTGCCGGAAGCCGACGGCCCGCCCAAGAAGATCGCCGTGATGGGCGAGGAGTTGCTGGCGTTCCGCGACAGCCGCGGCGTGGTCGGCGTCATCGACCAGTATTGTCCGCACCGCGGCGCCAATCTCTGGCTCGGCCGCAATGAAGAATGCGGCATCCGCTGCGTGTATCACGGCTGGAAATTCGACACCGAGGGCGCTTGCGTCGACATGCCGACCTCCTATCCCGATCTCAACGCCAAGGACCTGATCCGGATCAAATCCTATCCGGTGCGCGAATGGGGCGACATGATCTGGGCCTATATGGGCCCGGCCGATGAAGTGCCCGAATTGCCTGATCTGGAGATGGCGCTGGTGCCGGCCTCGCACCGCTATGTCTCGAAGAAGTGGCAGGACTGCAACTGGGTGCAGGCGATGGAAGGCTCGATCGACACCGCGCACTTTACGTTTGCGCATCTGAGTTTCGAGAAGGAAGAGAACGAAATCCTCGATATCAAGAAGCATTTCGTCAATCCGATCGCGCGCATGAACGTCGATCACATGCGCTGGATCGCCGAGGACCCGCGTCCGGTAATCAAAATCAATCCGCATGATGCGGGTCTCACGATCGCGGGAGGCCGGCTCACCGGTGGTGACAACATCTACTGGCGCATCGCGCAGTTCCTGATGCCGGTGCACGCCTATGCGCCGAGCGCGATGCCGGGCGAGAATATTTTCGGCCAGAGTTTTGTTCCGGTGACCGATACCAATTGCTGGATCTACCCCTATGCCTGGAATCCGGAGCGGCCGCTGACGCAGGCCGAGCGCGATGCCTACGACAGTGGCAACGGCGTGATCTCCGAGGTCGACGAGAACTACGTGCCGCTGCGCAACAAGGCCAACGACTATCTGATCGACCGCAAGCTGCAGAAGACCAAGAGCTACACCGGCATCAAGGGCGTGTCCGAGCAAGACGCCGCGGTGCAGGACAGCCAGGGCCCGATCGCCGACCGCACCCGCGAACATCTCGGCCCGACCGATCTGGGCATCCTGCATTTCCGGAAACTGGTGATGGATTGCGCCCGCGCGCTGCAGCAGGGGCAGCGCCCGCCGCATCTTGCGCATCAGGACCGCTACGCCGTGCGCTCCGGCGCCTGCGTAACGCACAAGGCCAAGGACATGCCCGCGGTCATGGTCGAGCGCTTCGGCGACGCCACCGGGTTTGTCGAGCGGCCGCGGACCGCGGCGGCGGAGTGACGCGATTTCGAATGCCACCGTGCGGGTCGTCCCGGCGAACGCCGGGACCCATAACCCCTGGCTTAGCTTATTGCGGAAAGCATCTGCCACAGTGCCTCCTCGAGACGACACGGCGTATGGGTCCCGGCGTTCGCCGGGACGACTCGAGTAAAAATACTGCGCGCGGAAATCTTCTCCTACAACGGCGCCTTGCGATATTCGCGATTGGCGAGGCTCGCTTCTTCGAGATCGAGATCGCGTTCGATCCGCCGCCTGATCTCGTCGGTGATCTTGCCGTCGCGCAGCAGGACATGGATGAATTTCCGCTCCGCCGAAATCAGTTCCCGGGTCAGGGCCGTCCCGGTCGTCGACACATCATGCTTGTCGGGATCCAGCGCATCCGGCAGCTGGTTGGCGCGGGTCTCGTGGCGCGCGCGCAGCAGCTTGACCACCTCGTCGGACAATTCGCGGTCGTCGGTGATGGCGTCGAGCGACTTGAGCGCAGCACCGAGCGCTTCGCGTCGCGCCGAGATTTCGGATTCATGCTCCGCCAGATGTTCCTCGCGACCGGCTTGCGCGACGCCGAGCCATCTCACCACCGGCGGCAGCCCCAGCCCAAGTCCCACCAGCGTGATGAAAATGACGCCGAAAGAGACGAACAGGATCAGGTCGCGGTATGGAAAATCCTCGCCGCCGGGAAGCGCCAATGGCAGCGCCAGTGCCGCGGCCAGCGAGACCGCGCCGCGCACGCCGGTGAAGGCGATCACGAATACCGTGCGCCAGGATGGCATCGGCTCGCGGGCGCGCAGGCGCTTGTTCAACAGCCGCGGCAGGTAGGTTGCGGGAAACACCCAGGCGAAACGCGCGACGATAACAATGATGGCCACCAGCGCGGTTGCGAACAGGATGTCGTCAAGCGGAAACGCTTTCGATTTCTCGAACAGCAACCGCATCTGGAATCCGGTCAGCAGGAACAGCAGGCCCTCGATCAGATAGATCACGAGGTCCCAGAAAAAGATGCCCTGCAGCCGGGTCGCGGACGAGATCAGGAGCGGCCCGTTCCAGCTCATATAGAGCCCGCAGGCGACGGTTGCGATCACGCCGGAGCCGCCGAAATGCTCCGGGATCCAGTAGGCGATATAGGGGGTGATCAACGACAGCGTGATTTCGACCTGCGGGTCGCGCGCGCGGTGGCGCATCCTCAGGCTGAGCCAGCCTACGGCAGCGCCGAACAGCACCTCGCCGGCGACGATGACGACGAAGGTGCCCGCGGCTTCCGGCAGCGAGAACATGCCGGTCGAGATCGCGGCCACCGCGAAGCGATACAGGATCAGCGCGGTGGCATCATTCGCCAGTCCCTCGCCCTCGAGAATGACCAGGATACGGCGCGGCATGCCGAGCTTGCGGGCGATGGCGAGCGGCGCCACCACGTCCGGCGGCGCGACAATGGCGCCGAGCAGGAAGCCGACATTCCACGGCAGTCCGATCAGATAATGCGTCGCGGCGGCGACCGCGAACGCGGTGAAAATCACGCAGCCGACCGACAGCAGGATGATCGGGCGCAGGTTGTGCTTGAATTCGCGCCAGCTCATGGCGACGCTGGCCGAATAGATCAGCGGCGGCAATACCACCAGCAGCACCAGTTCCGGTGGCAGTTCCAGCGACGGCATCCCCGGCACGAAGGCGAGAGCGATGCCGGTCAGCAGCAGCAGGATCGCCGGTGCGACGTTGATCCGCCGCGCCAGCAGCGCAGCGCCCGCCAGCACCGCCAGCAGAATCAGAAATATCTGGAATTTGGCTTCCACGGGTGTCGCTAATCCTTCCGCCCCTCAATTCGCCCGTAAGGCGGGCGAGGTCAAGGCAGCGGCATTCACTCCCGCATATCGTAGCGATACGACTTCGAGACGATTTGCCAGCCGTCGGCGAGTTTCATCGCCACCAGATAGTCGGTGAAGTAGCGCGGCGGCAATTGGCAGCGCACCTTGATGAAGGCGGTGGATTCGTCGGAGCGGTCGATGGTGACGATGAAATCCTCGCGCGGCTTGCCTTCCGCCTTGGCCGACGGCCGTTTCCTGACGCGGTCGAGCCAGTCGGGCACGGTGAGGACTTGCAGTTCACCCTTCTCCAGCCAGCGCAGGTCGGCCGAGGGGTGGAAGATGGCGCCGAGCTTGTCGGCGCTGCCCTCATAAAGACCGTCGAAATAGTGCTGCACGACGGCCTCGACGGTGGAACGGTCATGACTCATGGTTGTGCTCCCTGCTGTGCGACTAAAGCCCATTCGGTTCCTATTAGATCGTCATTCCGGGACACGCATCTTTGCGTGGGCCCGGAATCCATACTCCCTGTCGTGGTTATGGATTCCGGGTTCGTGCGCTTCGCGCGCGCCCCGGAATGACGAGGCTCACATCAAAAACACGCCCTTGCCGTCGACCTGCTTGTCGAACAGTTTGTAGGCCTCATCCGCCTGATCGATGCTCCAGTGGTGGGTGAAGAGTTTGTCGACGTCGATGCCGCGCTCGACCGAAAACCGCGCGCAGTCCGCCTGGATGATGTTGGAGAACGTCCATGACGCCAGCAGCGTCAACTGCCGGCGCAACAGATGCGGGCTGACGTCGATGTGAACATCGCCGCCCTCGCCGACGAAACACATCGTGCCCCACACCTTGGTCGAGCGGATCGCATTCAATCGCGCATCCGGGTTGCTCGATGTGTCCAGCGTCAGATCCGCGTAGCGCCCGTGGGTGAGATCCTTGATGGCGGCGACTGGATCGTTCGAGCCGGGATTGATCACCTCATCGGCGCCGAATGCTTTGGCGCGCTCCAGCCGCTGTGGGCTGATGTCGAGCGCAATCACCCTGGCGCCCATCGCCTTGGCGTATTGCGTGGCCGCCAATCCGACCGGGCCCTGGCCGAAGACCGCCAGCGTGTCGTTGCCCGACAGGTTCATGCGGCGCAGCGCGCTGTAGGCGGTGCCGGAGCCGCAGGCGATCGCGGCACCCGCGCTGAATGACAGTTCGTCGGGCAGCGGCACCAGCGTGTTGGCGGGCACCTTCAAATAGCGGGCATGGCCGCCATGGGCGTTGTTGCCGTAGACCTTGACCGGCACCTCCTGGCAGAGCTGCTGCCATCCCGAGCGGCAATGGTTGCATTGGGTGCAGCCCTGATAATGGTGCACCATCACGCGCTGACCGATATGCGCCTCCGTTGCCTCGACGGCGGTGCCGACCGCGACCACCACGCCGCAGGGTTCGTGTCCGGCGATCACGGGGCCGTCCTTCATCGGGATGCCGGTGGCCTGGGTCTGGCCCTTCGGGCGGCGGTACTGATGCAGGTCGCTGCCGCACATGCCGGACGCCTTCATTTCGATGACGACGTCATGAGCATCCGGAGTGGGATCGGGGAACTGCATCAGTTCCAGTCCGCGCTCGCCCGTGAATACAACGCCGCGCATCGTGCCCTCCCGTTGCTTTTGTTGGTGTCCCGATCTTGGACGCAAAAACATGGTTGGCAAAGGGCGAACCTGGAGCGATCTGGCGCGACCAATAATGGGGAGTTCCGTTGCCTGCTCTGTCACCGCAGCAATGGATGCATAGACGGCACCTGCGTCCCATGCGTGACGTGCCTCACATGGTCCGGCGCAGGCTTCTGATAGATAGACTGCAGTGCTATAAAGGGCCTGGTTCCGGAAGTGTCATCATGAACACGCATCGCTATTCAAAATTGCGTAAAATTTTCCTCGCGGCCGCTCTGCTGCTGGTGTGCCAGCCGGCCTGGGCCGAAAAACGCGTGGCGCTGGTGCTCGGCAATTCCGCGTACCAAAACGTGGCGCAGCTTCCGAATCCGGTCAATGACGGCGCGATAATCGCGGCAAAGCTCAAGGAGGCCGGCTTCGATGTCGTCGATTCACGCCACGATCTCCCGGCGGCGGAAACGCGTCGCGCGTTGCGCGACTTTGCCGACCGCTCCCGCGACGCCGACATCGCCGTGGTCTATTACGCCGGCCACGGCATGGAAGTGGACGGTACGAACTACCTGATCCCGGTCGATGCCAAGCTGGAACGCGACACCGACGTGTACGACGAGGCCTTTTCGCTCGATCGCGTGCTGTTGGCGATCGAGCCCGCCAAGCGCCTGCGGCTCGTGATTCTGGATGCCTGCCGCGACAATCCGTTCTCCAAAAGCATGAAACGGACGCTGGCATCGCGCGCGATCGGGCAGGGTCTTGCCAAGATCGAGCCGAGCAGCCCGAATATGCTGATCGCCTATTCCGCCAAGGCCGGCTCCACGGCTGCGGACGGCGACGGCAAGAACAGCCCGTTCACGGTTGCACTGTCCAAATACCTTACGGAGCCGGGGCTTGACGTGCGCCGGGCGTTCGGATTCGTGCGCGACGACGTGCTGAAGAACACCAGCAACAGGCAGGAGCCGTTTGTCTATGGCTCGCTCGGCGGCGAGGATGTGCCGTTGGTGCCCGCGCCTGCCAAGGCTGCCGCACCGTCCACGCCTGCGCCCAATCCCCAGGCCGAGGCGCGCCGGGACTATGAATTGGCGCTGCAGGTCGGCAACAAGGACGCAATGAGCGCCTTCCTCGCGCAGTATCCGAATGGCTTCTACGCAAACCTGGCCAAAATCCAGCTCGGCAAGCTTTCCGCGGAGGAAGCGCGATTAACGGCGACCGAAAAGGCGCGGCTGGCCGAACAGGAGCGGGCGCGGCTTGCCGCCGAGGGCACCCAAAAGGCGCAGTTGAAGGCGGCCGAGGCTGATGCGAAAGCGGCGGAACAGGCCCGGATCGCCGCCGAAAAAGCCAAACAGGTAGCGCAGGAGAAGGCCGCCGAGGCCGAGCGGAAGCGGGTCGCGACCGAAACGCCAGCCGCCGACAAGGGTCCCGAGATCATAACGGCGGCCGGTAACCCGCCCTCGGACAGGGCCGCGTCCAGCACGCCGGCGGCCGAGAAGCCCCAAACCGAGAAAGCGGTGAACGTTGCCGCGCTGAGCTCCGGCCCGCCGCCGGCTGAGCTCGCCAAACCAGTGCAAACCGCTGATCTCACCAAGTCGGTGCAGACCGAGCTGCGCCGCGTCGGCTGTCTCAGCGCAGATGCCAATGGCGAATGGAACGCGGCGTCGCAGCGTTCGATGGCGCTGTTCAACCGCAATGCCAAAACGAAATTCGACGTCAAGGTTGCAAGCGTCGATGCGCTGGATGCGATCAAACTGAAGCCGGCGCGGGTCTGTCCCCTGATCTGCCAACGCGGCTTCGAGGCCGACGGCGATCATTGCAGCAAAATCGTTTGCGGGGAGGGCTCGTTCCTCAATGACGACAACGAATGCGAAAAGCGGCGCGCGAAAACACCGACTGCACGGCGCGATCGTGACGAGCGCCCCGATCGCTCCGAGCGTGTCGCACGCCCCGAGGGTCTCGATCTCCCGGTTCGGCCGCGGCCGGCGCCCGAGGTCCGTGTGTCCAGACCCCAGGCATCGGGCCAGATCATTTGCGACCTGGGCGGTTGCCGTCCGGTTAGGCGCGGCTGTCGCGTCGACTATCAGGGTGGCTCACCTCGCGATGGCAGCGGAGGCAATGTGGAAGTCTGCAACTGAGGGCGGTGGCTGTAACATCCAGATTTGCCCCTAATCCATCCGCGCGACTGCCGGCGCGGCTGGCCACTAAATCGCGCTGGCCGCGATATTCACCATCAACGCGACCAGCGCGGTATTGAAGACGAACGAGATGATGCCGTGCGCCGTTGCGGTGCGGCGGATGGTCTTGTCGGTAATACCGACGTCGGAGACCTGCGCCGTCATGCCGATCACGAACGAGAAATACACAAAGTCCCAGTAGTCGGCATGGTCGTGCTCATCGCCGCTGGGAAACTGCAAGCCGCCAGGTTTGGCACCGCGGTAATAATCGTGGGCGTAATGCAATGCGAAAATGGTGTGCACAGCAGACCAGGACAACGCGATCGTCACGGTCGCCAGCGCTAGTTCCGGAACGCTACGGTGCGATGCGCCGAGTTCGAACACGATCGCGCCGATGCTGGCAAACGCGCCGAGCGCAGTGACCAGCAAGATCAGAAAACGGCCATCGTCCTGCAGCACCGCGTTACGGCGGATATGGCCGTGATCGCAGCGAAACATCATGACATAGGCGAGCACGAGGTAGACAGTAGCGAAGATATCCCAGCTGATCAGGAGACGGGTGACCAGCCGCAGCGAGCCCGGCAGCAGGAAGAACGCCACGATACCGATTGCGACCGAAGCGAACAGGCGCGGCCGCGCGTAGACCACGCGAACCGGCTTGGACATCTTCCGGAAACGGACAAGCAGTGGATCCTCGGTTTCCTTGCCCGCCATCGGTGCCTTCAATTCTTCCGTTCGGCGACGAACCGCGCGGCGGCGCGCAGCACGTCACCCCTCGCGCCGAAGATCGAGAGCGCGGAATCGGCGCGTGCCAGCAGATCGCGCACGCGCTGCTTGGCCCCGTCGACCCCGAGTTGGGTGACGAAAGTGGTCTTGCCCAGTGCGGCGTCCTGTCCGGTTTTTTTGCCGAGCGCCGCCGCATCGCCCTCGACATCGAGCAGATCGTCGGCGATCTGGAAGGCTTCACCGAGCGCGCGGCCGTAATCGTCGAGCGCCTGATGTTCCTTTGGCGAGGACTGGCCGAGGATCGCGCCGGCGATGCAGCCATAGTGCAGCAGCGCGCCAGTCTTCATCTGCTGCAGGCGGGCGACGTCGACCGGTTCGCGGTCGCCGAAGCGGCCCTCGCCGGCGAGGTCGAGGATCTGGCCCCCGACCATGCCGCCGACCCCCGACGCCCGCGCCAGCGCGCGCGTGAGCAGCAGGCGTACGCTCGCCTCGCGATGGATCTCGTCGCGGCTGATGATGTCGAAGGCGAGGGTCAGCAGGGCGTCACCGGCGAGGATCGCGGTGGCATCGTCATAGGCCTTGTGCAGCGTTGGCCGGCCCCGGCGCAGATCGCTGTTGTCCATCGCCGGTAGATCGTCATGGATCAGCGAATAGCAGTGGATGCATTCCAGCGCGGCGCCGGCCAGGAGAGCGGCCTTCCGGGCGACGCCGAACACGGCCGAGCTTTCGACCACCAGGAACGGCCGCAGCCGCTTGCCGCCGCCGAGGCTCGAGTAACGCATGGCCTCGATCAGCCGTTTCGGACGCGCGATCTCGTCGGGCAAAAGCGCATCGGATAAAAGCTCCGCGAGCAGGGTTTCGGTATCCTCCGCGGTCTGGTCCAGTCGTTTCGCAAAGTCTGATGGTGCAGTGCCAGTCGTCATCAAAACAGCTCCAGATCGAGTTGCGCCGGGACAATCGGTTATGGCATCGGCTTCGTCAATTCCGCCGCCCGGTTTCAATGCGCCTTAAAAGTGCTGGAAAAACCGGGCGCTATCGTGGAGATGTCATTCGATGCCGGTCCTTCGGCCCGGTCGCGCCCGCTGCCTTGAACCAGAAACATCAAATTTGCGCGTTGCCCGGAATTTATTGCTGATTTTGCTGGCCGTGCTGTTGCTGCCATATCTGCTGGCCCCCTTCTATCGCGTCGGCCATCCGGTATCGACGCTGATGGCTTGGCGCTGGCTGACCGGCGCGCCGGTGTCGCGGCAATGGATCGATTTCGTTGCGATCTCGCCCTTGCTGCCGCGCTCGGTGGTCGCGTCCGAGGACGCGAAATTCTGCAGCCATCGCGGTATCGACTGGGACGCCCTGCGCGACGTGATTGACGACGCGGAGGACGGCGAAGTGGCGCGCGGCGGCTCGACCATTACCCAGCAGGTCGCGAAAAACCTGTTCCTGTGGCCGGGTCGCAGCGTGGTCCGCAAGGCGCTGGAGTTTCCGCTCGCGCTCTGGATCGATCTGGTGTTGCCGAAGCAGCGGATCCTGGAAATCTACCTCAACATTGCCGAACTCGGGCCTTCAGGCCAGTTCGGCGCGCAGGCCGGCGCCATCTATGCCTTCGACCATCCGGCCTTGACGCTGTCGCCGCGGGAGGCGGCGCTGCTGGCGGCGATCCTGCCCAATCCGGTCAGGCGCAGCGCCCGCAATCCCGGCCCCGGCGTGCGCCGCTTGGCCGGGACCTATATGGTCCGGGCGCAGGCCGCGGGATTGCAGCGATGCTGGAGCGAAAATCGCGCTTTTTGAGCCGGTTGGGTGTATTTTGAACCTAGCCTTGGACCCCCCCATCCTCTATAAGCGCGGCCTTATCGGCATTTCAGCTCGTGGCCTAAAAATGCTTCAGCCGTCCGCTTGGGACGATGCCTCCGACAACACCCCTAGAGGACACCGACATGGCCGTTCCCCGAAGAAAAACATCGCCCTCGCGGCGTGGCATGCGCCGCTCGGCGGACGCATTGAAGAAGCCGACCTATGCCGAGGACAAGGATTCCGGCGAATTGCGCCGTCCGCATCACCTCGATTTGAAGACCGGCATGTACAAGGGCCGGCAGGTTCTCAAGGCCAAGAAGGAATCCTGACCAGAGCCGCCGATGCCTGGGCAGGCCGTGGCCACGTCGCTCGACATCAGGACCCGGATCGGCCAGGCACGGCTCGCGCGGCGTCCGCGCCACCTCGACAAGCGAAGGCCCAAGCGGACTCCGGACGTGGCGCGCCGCCCTGGGGGCCGCGTTGCCCGGTGCCCGAATACGGGCGTCGCGGCGTGACTCAGAGTCGGAGCCCGCTATGATCGGCAACGCCTGCCTGAATTCGGCCAACGAGTGCGGTAAGACGGTTTTTCTGAGGCCAGCCCCACGGCGATTCGCTGCGGAATGCTTTGGTTCTCTTGCTTGAAAGAAGGCCTCGCCGATGTCGATGATCGGTTTTCCGCTTCTTCTGATACCGCTCGCGATCTACAATATCATTGTCTTCCTGATGCCCGGCGTTTCCTTCACCGATCCGGTTCTGAAGCTGACGTTGATGTCGGGCGCCGAGTGGCCGCTGACGCTGAGCGATATGCTGCTGGCGCTCGCTATTCTGATGCTGTTGTTCGAGGTCATCAAGGGCGCGCGTCCGGGTGCGAAATACCTCACCGATCATTTGTTGTCGCTGCTCGTGTTCGGCGGCGCGGCGGCCGAATTTCTGCTATGGCCGCGATTCGGCAGCTCCACCTATTTCTTGCTGACCATGCTGGCTTTGGTGGATTTCCTCTCGGGCATCGCCTTGCGTGCGCGGCGCGGAACGCTGGCGACACCAGGCCCTGCTGTGGTCGCAGGGCGGGGCAGGCAAGCTTCCGCCGCCGCGCCTCAACCGCGATCAGATCCCGCACCTGAGCCGTCCGTACCGGCAGCGGCTGCCGTCGCCGAATCCGTGCTGCTGGATCACCAGCAGCCAAAAATCCTGCATTCCGGCGTCAAGCCACCTGACGCTGCGCCTCCCGGCGTCAAGCCACCTGATGTCGATCCACCCCACGTCACCGCACCCGACGTCAAGCCACCCGACGTCACGCCAACCCACGTCACGGCAGCCGATGTAAAGCCACCCGTAGTTACGCCAACCCACGTCACGGCACCCGATGTGAAGCCACCCGTAGTCACGCCAACCCACGTCACGGCACCCGATGTGAAGCCACCCGAAGTCACGTCAACCCACGTCAAGGCACCTGATGTAAAGCCACCCGATGTCACGCCACCCCATGGCGAGCCAAGCGCGCCGTCACCGGAGGCTGCCTCCCCGGACCTGCATCCGGGCAGCAGCTCGCCGCCGTCGTCGGACGAACCGCCACCGCGCTGATCGTTTGCTCGCCCTCCAGCGCAGGGCAAGGCGCCCGCTGATAGTCTGATTTAGATGATCTGCCGGGTCCGAAGTCCGGGGTGCCCGACCGGGCTTTGGCTCGCTCCGTAAGCGGTCTGCGCATCGGCAGCCGTTGCCCGCCGCAAGCTGCGCGTTTGCGGAGCCTGCTCGGCGGTTGCGATCAGATGGGTGACAAAAATCGAACTGGGCCGGGATAGCGGCCGGCTGCGAGCCTGCGACCATTGCGGCGATGGCGCCATCGGCACCAGCGCGACGCAGGCGGGCTGTGGCTCCGGAAGGGGGCCGTCATCTGTCTGCTCTGGTCGACCACTGCTTAACATCGCCAATCGAAATCCGGCTGAACTGTCGCGTTTTGGGACGTCGTGCGCCCCCGTGAATTCAGCATCGCAAGGGTTATGCCGGTTCTGCGCAGCTCGCTCCAGAGCGTTTTCAAGCGAAGTGGAGACCGGTTCGCGGAATATTTATCAACTTCGCCTAGGATCAGGACTGAGCCAGGCAGTATTCTCGGACCGGGAATCAGTCATACTGTCCCGAAATGAGGCAATTTTGACTTCCACCCTTCCGCAAGCTTCGACTATCCTGGCCTCGCTTGGCCAGGCGGCCTTCGTGTGGGACATCGCAACCGACGCGATTGCCTGGAGCGATCACGCCACCTCGGTTTTTACCGATATTCCGGCGGCCGCGCTGGCAAGCGGTGCGGAGTTTTCAAAGCTGATCGAGCCGGTGCGCTCGGTCCGGACCGACGCGCTTGGCCATTCGCCCCCCTCGCGCGATGGCGCGCCCTACCGGGTCGAATATGGCGTGCGGACCAGCACATCCGCCCCTGTGCTGTGGGTCGAGGAGTCCGGCTGCTGGTTTGCCGGCGCCGATGGCAAGCCAGCGCGTGCCCAAGGTATTGTCCGCATCAACAATGAACGCCACGCCCGCGACGAGCAACTCGTGAGGTTGTCGCGGCACGACCCGCTGACCGGCGAGCTCAATCGTACGCATCTCGTTGCATCGCTGGCCGAGTCGATCGAGGAGGCGGCGCGCTTCCGCTCCTCTTTCGCCTTCATGCTGATCGGCATCGACCACCTGGCGCGCATCAACGACGCCTTCGGCTTTGATGTCGCCGATGCCGTGATTTCCGAGGTCGCAACCCGGGTCCGCGCGCGGCTGCGCGCCGGCGACGTGCTCGGCCGGTTCTCCGGCAACAAATTCGGACTGATCCTGAAGAACTGCACGGTCGACGACATGAATATCGCCGCCGAGCGGTTTCTGGCCGCCATCCGCGACGACGTGGTGCCGACCAAATCCGGACCGGTCTCCATTACGGTGTCGATTGGCGCGGTCAGCGTGCCGCGCTACGCGCGCAACGCCGATGAGGCTGTTAACCGCGCCCAGGAGACGCTCGATACGACGAAGCGCCGCCGCGCCGGATCGTTTTCGCTGTGGCGCCCGAATGTCGAGCGCGACGCCCAGCGTCTCGTCAATATCCGGGTCACCGACGAGATCGTGACCGCGCTCAACGAGCGCCGGATCGTGATGGCATTCGAGCCGGTGGTGGAGGCACGTTCGCGCGACATGGCGTTCTACGAGTGCCTTATCCGCATGGAGCGGCAAGACGGGCAGGTTCTGCTGGCGCCGGACATCGTCCCCGTGGCCGAGAGGCTTGGCCTGATACGTCTCGTCGATCACCGCGTACTTGAACTGGTGGTGGCCGAACTCGCGGAATCGCCGAACGTGCAGCTCAGCCTCAACATCTCGCCCGATACCACGATGGACCCGGATTGGTGGGCTTCAATCGAATCGCTGATGCGCGCGCATCCCGGCGTGGCCGAGCGGCTGATCGTTGAAATCACCGAGACGGTCGCGATCCAGGATATTGACGACCTGCGCGGCTTCGTCACGCGGTTGAAAAACTTCGGCAGCCGGATCGCGATCGACGATTTCGGCGCCGGTTACACGTCGTTCCGGAATTTGCGCAAGCTCGGCGTCGATATCGTGAAGATCGATGGCGCCTTCGTGCAGAACATCGCGCGCTCGGCCGATGATCGCGCCTTTGTGCAGACGCTGATCGATCTGGCGCGCCGGCTGGAAATCAAGACGGTGGCGGAATGGGTGCAGGATGATGAGTCCGCAGCGATGCTGCGCGATTGGGGCTGCGATTACATCCAAGGGCGGCTGATCGGGCTCGCGTCCTCGCAACGGCCGTGGGATAGACGGGCTGACGCTGCGCTTCCGGCAGCGAGCTAGAGCATGATCCGGAAAAGTGGATACCGGTTTTCCGAAAAGATCATGCTCAAACAAAAAGATAGAGCGGGATGACGATTCGAAGAAGAGTCATGCCGCTCTAGACCCCGTCACTCGTCCTTCTTCGGCTCATCCTTCTTCGGCTCTTTCGACATCCGCTCGAGACGGTCCTGCATGTCCTTCATCTGACGGCGGAGATCGTCGATGTTGTCCTCTTCCGCGGCCGGCTCGGAGGCGGCTTTCTCCGGCTCAGTGCCGGCTGCATTTCCCGTACGGGGGGCTGCGAAGGGCTTGAACATCGAGAAGGTTCGCTCGAACATTTCCATGTTGCGGCGAACATGCTCCTCCAGCGGCGCGAATGGCGTCATGCTGAAAGTGGTGGTGAGCTGCTTGCGGAATTTTTCCTGCTCGCGCGTCAGCGTGTCGATGGACTGTTCGAGGTAGCGCGGAACCACCATCTGCATGCTGTCGCCGTAGAACCTGATCAGCTGACGCAGGAACGTGGTCGGCAGCAAATTCTGGCCGGCCTTGTTTTCCTGTTCAAAGATGATCTGCGCCAATACCGAGCGCGTAATGTCATCGCCGGTTTTGGCGTCGTAGACGAGGAAGTCCTCGCCCTCCTTCACCATCGCCGCGAGGTCCTCAAGCGTTACATAGGTACTGGTTCCGGTATTATAGAGCCGCCGGTTGGCGTATTTCTTGATCGTGGTGGGTTGGTCTGTTTTCGCCATGGGCTCACACATGCACACCGGGGACGGGAACCCGACGGCATCGCCGAAGGGCTAACGAGCAACGCATCGCAACAAAGTAAGCATTTTCAAATGACTTCCGCTACGGTTTTGTGCGGCACGGTTAATTCCAAAGCATAGGCACTGCTCAGGAAACTGCCAAGAGCATCATTTTAATTGCGCCGCGGCGTCGCCAGCCCCTCTGGCAGATTGACATGCCTCAACTAGCTTAACAGGATAAGGTGAGAGACAAGGCCAGCGATCAGGCCTCCGCCATCCCAAGACCTCAAGCCCAGGAGATGTCCATGTCAGACGATGTCGTCATCGTCAGCGCCGCCCGCACCCCGGTCGGCAGTTTCAACGGCGCGTTCGCCACCATGCCCGCCCACGATCTCGGTGCGATCGCCATCAAGGCGGCGCTTGAGCGTGCGGGCATCGAGCCGGCGCGGGTATCCGAGGTGATCATGGGTCAGATTCTGACCGCGGCGCAGGGCCAGAACCCGGCCCGTCAGGCCTCGATCGCCGCCGGCATCCCGGTGGAAAGCCCGGCATGGGGCGTCAATCAATTATGCGGTTCGGGCCTGCGCACGGTGGCGCTGGGCTACCAGGCGCTGCTCAACGGCGATTCGGAAATCGTCGTCGCGGGCGGCCAGGAATCCATGAGCATGGCCCCGCACGCCCAATACCTGCGCGGCGGCGTCAAGATGGGGCCGGTCGAATTCGTCGACACCATGATCAAGGATGGTCTGTGGGATGCCTTCAACGGTTACCACATGGGCAATACCGCCGAGAACGTCGCCAGGCAGTACCAGATCACGCGGGCCCAGCAGGATGAGTTCGCGGTCCGCTCGCAGAACAAGGCGGAGGCCGCACAGAAGGCCGGCCGCTTCAAGGACGAGATCGTTCCCGTCACCATCAAGTCCCGCAAGGGCGACATCGTGGTGGATACCGATGAATTTCCCCGCCACGGCGCAACGATCGAGGGGATGAGCAAGCTCAAGCCGGCCTTCGAGAAGGACGGTACCGTTACCGCCGGCAGCGCCTCCGGCATCAATGACGGCGCGGCCGCGGTGGTGCTGATGACGGCGAAGCAGGCGGCCAAGGAAGGCAGGACCGTGCTGGGGCGGATCGTGTCGTGGGGCCAGGCCGGCGTCGATCCGAAGATCATGGGTACCGGCCCGATCCCGGCCTCCCGCGCCGCGCTGAAAAAGGCCGGCTGGAATGTCGGCGATCTCGATCTGATCGAGGCCAATGAAGCCTTCGCGGCGCAAGCCTGCGCGGTCAACAAGGACCTCGGCTGGGATACCTCCAAGGTCAACGTCAACGGCGGCGCAATCGCAATCGGTCATCCCGTGGGGGCCTCCGGCGCCCGCGTGCTGGTGACGCTGCTGCATGAGATGCAGAAGCGCGACGCCAAGAAGGGCCTCGCCACGCTGTGCATCGGCGGCGGCATGGGCATCGCCATGTGCATTGCACGCGACTAATCATGCGGCGCGGCGTGATGAAAACATCATCTCGCAGTTGCACAGCTTATTGCTAAAATAAAACGCCCGGCGCCCGCGCCGGGCGTTTTATTCTTGATGTCGGTCAAACCGGCCGCATAATTCGAAGTTACATAAAAGTTGGTTTGAAAAGCGCTTAGGGAAGGATTCGATATGGCACGTGTTGCATTGGTGACGGGGGGAACGCGGGGTATTGGTGCGGCGATCAGCAAGGCGCTGAAGGCCGCCGGCTACAAGGTCGCCGCCAGCTATGCGGGCAATGATGCGGCGGCGGACAAATTCAAGACGGAAACCGGCATCCCCGTCTACAAATGGGACGTCAGTTCGTTCGACGCCTGCGCCGACGGCGTCAAGAAGGTCGAAGCCGACCTCGGCCCGGTCGACGTGCTCATCAACAATGCCGGCATCACCAAAGACGGCGCATTCCACAAGATGACGCTCGAGCAATGGAATGCGGTGATCAACACCAATCTCGGCTCGCTGTTCAACATGACGCGTCAGGTGATCGAAGGCATGCGCGCGCGAAAATTCGGCCGCGTCATCAATATCTCCTCGATCAACGGCCAGAAGGGTCAGTTCGGCCAGGTCAACTATTCCGCGGCGAAGGCCGGCGATATCGGCTTCACCAAGGCGCTCGCGCTGGAAAACGCCAAGGGCGGCATCACGGTGAATGCGATCTGCCCGGGCTATATCAACACCGAGATGGTGCAGGCGGTGCCCAAGGAGGTGCTGGAGAAAAGCATCCTGCCGCTGATTCCGGTCAATCGCCTCGGTGAGCCCGAGGAAATCGCCCGCGCCGTGGTGTTCCTCGCCGCCGACGAGGCCGGAGCCATCACCGGCTCGACGCTCTCGATCAACGGCGGGCAATATATGGTGTGATTGTTGCGTCTGCTTCACCTCTCCGATGCGGAGAGAGCGACGAAGTTCAATGAGTCGTCATGCCCGGCCTTGTGCCGGGCATCCACGTCTTTACAACCGAACAACAAGAAGTGGATGGCGTAGTCTGCGCAAGGCAGACCACTATGCCCTGCCATGACGAACAAGAGTGCTCCGATCTGTGTTTCCAGATAAGATGACCTCACGTACCGCCACGCTAATTGGACTGACCGCGATCCTGATGTGGTCGCTGCTGGCGGTGCTGACGGTTGCGACCGGCAAAATCCCGGCGTTTCAACTGGCGGCGATGACGTTCGCGATCGGCGCGCTGGTGGGATCCCTGACCTGGATCGGGCGGCCGGATGCCGTCAGCGCATTGTGGCAACCGCCCCTTGCATGGATCGTCGGGGTCGGTGGTCTGTTCGGCTATCACGCGCTTTATTTTCTGGCGCTGCGCTTCGCGCCTCCGGCCGAAGCCGGGTTGTTGAACTATCTCTGGCCGCTGTTGATCGTGCTGTTTTCGGCGCTGCTGCCGGGTGAACGGCTGGCGCCGCACCATATCATCGGCGCTCTGCTTGGACTGATCGGCACGGTGCTCTTGTTTGCGGGCAACAGCAGCGGGTTCGCGTCTGGTCAGATGCCCGGACTGATCGCGGCGTTCGTCGCCGCTTTCGTGTGGGCGTCCTATTCGGTGATGTCGCGCAAGCTCAAATCGGTGCCGACCGATGCGGTGGCGGGCTTTTGTCTGGCGACGGCGCTGCTCGCGGCGGCCGTGCATGGGGCGATCGAGGTTACGGTCTGGCCCGATACCACGGCGCAATGGCTGGCGATCATAGCGCTCGGCGTCGGACCGGTGGGTGCGGCATTCTATGCCTGGGATATCGGGATGAAGCGCGGCGATATCCGCGTCCTGGGTGCCGCGTCCTATGCGACGCCGCTGCTCTCGACGGCGTTTCTGATTCTGGCGGGTTTTGCCAAGCCGAGTGCCGGGATCGCGATCGCCGCGGTGCTGATCGCCGGCGGTGGCTTGATCGCGGCGAAGGATATGTTTTGGAAGCGATAGGATATGATCCACATGCTCCGGATTGTGCCGATCCTATTGGCCGTGGTTGCTTGCTTCTCTCTCGGCAGCTCGGTTGTTGCCGAACTGGCCGCCGAAAAACAGGATCAGCAGGAAAGTACGGCATTCAAGGGAATTCATAAGAAACGCAGTGTCAGCGGGCGACCCAACACCGCTCGAATAACCGACGGAAAAACCTTCATAGATATCACCGAGCAAGAGTATCGAGAGCGGGGTTACATACCTGCATTCGACCAACTGCCCGTGCTGATCATCCAGCGTCTTCCCGTTCCGCAGGAGCACAGGAATTAAGAACGGGTAGGGTAGGCAAAGGCGCTCTTGCCGTGCCCACCATGACTTTCGTGCTTGCTTGAACTGGTGGTGGTGGGCACGCTTCGCTTTGCCCACCCTACACAGACCTGCAAAGTTTAAGTTAAGCCGCGGGCCGCCAGCCCGGTGGCTTGTAGGCGCTCTCGGGAATCTGGCCGAGTTCGGAGTGTTGCAGCCTGGCAGGCGTAAGGCCGTAGAATTGCTGAAAGCTCATGATCAGCGGCCGCCACTTGTCGGGATCGATGCGATGGGGCTCGCCGTCCATCATGATTCCCGGATGCGCGTGCACCCGGGTGACGCGAACCTCGATCGCCACGAGATTGCCGCGCCAGACATCGTCTTCCTCGGCCATCTTGTGGACATGCGCCAGCTTTGCCTCGATCTGCACCGGGCATTCCGCAGCGCGCGGTGCGGCCACCGTCTCGCCTGCCAATCGCGTCAGACCGCTGATTTCAAATTTGTCCCTCTCGTGCCGATAGCCGCGCTTGATCTTGCCTGCGGGCACGGGGTTCGAGCCGGTGGTGCGGGCGAGGCTGTTGACGGCATCGACGAGATCCGCAGAGGGAAGATTGAGGACGCACTCGCCGGTGCGAATCATGTTTTCGGTGGTTTTGGAATTGCTCGCGAGACCCAGCATGCAGCGCCATCCGACCCACCATGCCGACGACATCGGCGCGAGATTGGGCGAGCCATCTTCGTTGGTTGAGCCGATCAGGACCACCGGTGTCCCGAAATATAGAATCGCCGGCTCAATCGTCCGGGCTTCCGCAATATCGGCCATGTTGATGGTGCTGAGCATGTCGGCTTCCTCTGTGAAGCCTCAAGGTAGTGAGTTGGTGCTGCAGACCCACCCGATTCCCGAATACATTTCTCAACGGCCAGGGAACCAATCAGGCGCTGCCAATTCGAATTTCGCAAAGTCGAATCCCGGCGCCACCGTGCAGCCCACCAGTGTCCAGTCGCCGGTGCTTTCGGCAGCCTGCCACGCCTGCGCCGGTACAATGGTCTGCGGCACTTCACCCGCGGCGAGATCTGGTCCAAGACGGATGCAGCGCTGCCCGACGTCATCGGCAATTTGCAGATTCAGCGCGCTGCCGGCGTAATAATGCCAGACCTCCGCCGCGTCGATGCGATGCCAGTGCGAGCACTCGCCGCGCGCCAGCAGGAAATAGATCGCGGTGGAAGCCGAGCGGCCGTTCACATCGCGGCGACTGTCGCGAAACGTCTCGCGATAGTGCCCGCCTTCCGGATGCGGCTTCAATTCAAGCCGCGCGATGATCTCGGCGGCGGTCGGCACCGAATCCATCAGGACTTGTTCTTGCGTTCACGCAGTTCGCCGAACACCTCGGCAGCGCTCCTGCCTTTCAGCCGCACGCCGGCCGCCACCGACGGTTCGTCGGCGCGCAGGAATACGTTGGCCTTCTTCTCTTCGCCAAGCAGCGTCGGGACAGTCGGCTTGTTATCGGCGCGCAGACGCGTCACTTGCTCGGCGCGTGCTTTAAGTGCTGCATTATCCGGCTCGACGGTAAGCGCGAATTTGACGTTGGCGGCGGTGTATTCATGGCCGCAATAGAGTTTGAAATCGTCGGGCAGCGCGCGCAGCTTGAGCAGCGAGTCCCACATCTGGGGATAGGTGCCCTCGAACACCCGGCCGCAGCCGATCGAGAACAGGGTGTCGGCGGCAAACAGCGCCTTCTCGCTGTCAAAGACATAGCTGACGTGATCCAGCGTGTGGCCCGGCGTTTCCAGCACCCTTGCGATGAGATCCCCGATCTTGACGGCATCGCCTTCTTTCACGCGCGCATCGGTATTTGCGATTTTCGTGGACTTGTCGTGCGGTGCGACCACGCGGCAGTTATATTTCTGCTTCAACTCGGCGACGCCGCCGACATGATCGCCGTGGTGATGGGTGACCAGGATATCGGTCAGCGTCCAGCCCTCGCGCTCCAGCGCCTTGATGATGGGCGCAGCCTCCGGCGCATCGATCGAGGCGGTCGCCTTGGTCGCGGGGTCGTGGATCAGATAGCCGAAATTGTCGGTGAGGCAGGGGAACAGGCGGATTTCGGCGGCCATGATATCTCCAGGGATACAGTGAGGCGGGAACGCTAGCACGGCTCATATAGTCATGAAATATGGCGTTAACGCTTCACAGGCAATGCCATATTCTGCGCCCCGCGTGCAGCGGCGACGTGTTAGATTAAGCCCATGACCATCGATGTCATCGATCTCCGCGATTTCTATTCGCAGCGCCTCGGCATCGTGGCGCGGCGGCTGATCAATCGCGGCATCCACGCGCGCTGGCCAAACGCGCTGGGACAGCGGGTGCTTGGCCTTGGCTATCCCACGCCCTATCTGGGGCTTTTCCGCGAAGACTCAGAGCGCTGCATCGCCTTCATGCCGGCGGCGCAGGGCGTGCTGAAATGGCCGACCGCGCGACCGGCGCTGGCGACATTGGTCGACGAATTTTCGCTGCCGCTGCCGGATGCCGCTGTCGACCGCATCCTGCTGATTCATGCGCTGGAAATGTCTGACGATCCCGAGGGGCTGTTGCGCGAGGTGTGGCGCGTGCTGGCGCCGTCGGGCCGGATGATGGCGGTTGTTCCGAACCGCCGGGGGGTGTGGACGCGCACCGACACCACGCCGTTCGGTCACGGCCGGCCGTATTCGCGTTCGCAGATCACGCAATTGCTGCGGCAGACCTGGTTCACGCCGACGGCGTGGGGCGAGGCGCTGTTCATGCCGCCGGTCCGGGGCGGCTGGTTCCTGCGCTCCGCCATGGCATGGGAGCGCGTCGGCGCCGCGCTGTCGCTGCCGTTCGCCGGCGTTCACATCGTGGAAGCCACCAAGCAGGTGTACCGCGCGATCCCGGCGCACCGCGAACGCACACGGCTCATTCCGGCACTGCAGCCGGTGCTGGTGCCGTCGCCCCTGCAACGCGATGATGTAGCACCACTACAGCGCTGAGACCGTCATGCTCGCCAACGGGCGCGCATTCGCACGACGCCGTTGGCGGATGATGACGTCCTAGGAATTACGCGGCGAATTGCTTACTCATTCCCCGGATTGAAATCGTCGCTCGGCGTCACCGGCGCGGGCAGGCCATCGGGGCGTGGGCCGTGCGGCCGGCGGCGGCGGCGCGGGAAACGCTCGCCGCCTTCGAAACCGCCCGGGCCGCCATTGATCTGCGGCTGCGGCCCGGTGATGAACGACGGCAGGCGATCGACGCTGACGCTATCGGGAATCACCGGCTGTGGCTGTGGCTGCGGTTGAAACTGCGGCTGCGGACGATGCTCGCGATTGCCGGTGTGCTCGCGGGGCGGATGCTGCTCGCGCGGCTGATAGGGCTGACCGTCGCGCTGCTGGTCGCGCGGAGGGTTGTCGCGCGGCACGAACGGCTGCTGCTGCGCCGGGACGAAACCGGGCTCCTGCCCGAAATTCGAAAAGCTCTCGCTCTCGTCGTCGCCGTCCTCCGAGGGCATTTCATTCTCGGTGCGCGGCTGCGGCTGGTTCTGACGGAACTGTTCCTGGGCGGCGGCGATCAGGCGAAAATAATGCTCGGCATGCTGATAGTAATTCTCGGCGGCCACCGGATCGCCAGAGCTGCGGGCATCGCGTGCCAACTGGACGTATTTTTCGGCGACGTGCGATGCGGTGCCGCGAATCTTGATGTCGGGTCCGTTGGACTCGAACACCCGCGTCATCGGGTTCTGGCCGCGCCGGTTGTTATTATTGTTGTTGTTATTGTTGTTATTGTTCCGGTTGCGCATGCGCTTGTTATTGTTCTGACCGTTTCTCATGTCTTGCCTTTATTCCAGCCCTGGATTGTCGTTGTCGTAGTCGCTTCGTCATGTCGCTTCACCCGATCCGGCACGCGTGACGCGCACTGAATCGCAGCGCAGTTCAACTCCACACAGATTTTGCCGTATGTCGCGGTCAGCAAAGACGCGTTCCCCAGCAGTCCAGCGTACTCAGCTGGTTGCATCAAATTATTTAACCTGCCAAAACAAGCACAGGTTTCTCGTGTGAGTTTTCAAGCGCAATATCAGGCTTTCGTTCGCTTTGCGGTCGGAAGCAGCGCAGCTCTTAAGCCATCGCGCTTGAATGGACCTGCGTTTTGGAACCTTTCACTCGGGGCGGGCTCTCTCGCTTTGAGAACTCTGGCCTTCACCCGTAGCATCTACGGGGCCAGTAACCCTGGACCGATGTTGTGGGCGGAACGTAGTCGCTCCCGGGGAATATTCCAAGTGATTTTTTGTGTCTCAATCGGGCTTTATGAGGGCAATTTCCGGCCCCCGACGGCCCGCGCGGTGCCGGCGAGATCGGCCTTCGGGGGGCGCTCGAGCGTTAACCCTGTCGCCATCATCAAACGCTCCACCTCGGCGCTTTGATCATGCCCGACCTCCACAACCAGGACGCCGCCGGGGGCAAGCAGCCGTGCGGCCTGGGGAACCAGTGCGCGGTAGGCATCGAGTCCATCGCTGCCGCCGTCCAGCGCGCCGAGCGGGTCGTGATCGCGGACCTCGGTTGCGAGATGGATGATTTCCGCGGAGCGAATATAGGGTGGGTTCGACACGATCAGATCGAACGCACCCGACAGTGCCGACGCATAGTCGCAGGCGGTGAAAGCCGCGCGACAGGCCAATTTCAGATGGCGGGCATTGGTGCTTGCGGTATGCAACGCCGCCGCGCTGATGTCGGTGCCGATCCCATACGCACCAGGCAATTCGGACAATAGCGCCAATAAAATCGCGCCCGAGCCGGTACCGATGTCGGCGATGCGCAACGGATCTTGAGCCGGACCGGCGCGCAGCATTTCCAATGCGAGTTCGACCACCGTTTCGGTGTCCGGCCTCGGCACCAGCGTCGCCGTCGAGAGTTGCAACGGCAGGCCCCAGAATTCCTTGGCTCCGAGAATGCGCGCGACCGGCTCACCCGTGAGGCGGCGGCACGCAAGATTCTCCAGCCGCACGGCCTCAGCCGCAGTGAGGATCCGCGTCGCGGCGGTGATGAGGCCGGTCAGGTCGAGACCCAGCGCCGCGCCGACCAGAATCCGCGCGTCGAGTTCCGCCGAATCGATTGCGTTTGTCCTGAACCGGGCCGTCAGCGTGCGCCGCGCGGTTTCGACGGTGTGTCCGGTGAACGGATGGCTCACGCGGCGCCCTCATGAGTGACGACGCGCCACCACAGTTTCCGCGACGCGTGACTCACGCCGCGGCGCCCTGGGCGGCGAGCTGGGCCGCCTGATGCTCGGTCGTCAGGGCGTCGACCAGTTCGCCCAGCGCTTCGCCCGCGATCACCTGCGGAAGTTTATAGAGCGTGAGATTGATGCGGTGGTCGGTGACGCGGCCTTGCGGAAAATTATAGGTGCGGATGCGCTCGGAGCGGTCGCCGGAGCCGACCTTCTCGCGGCGGTCCGCCGCGCGGGTCGCGTTGATGCGCTGCTGCTCGGCGTCGTAGATGCGGGAGCGCAGGATGTTCATCGCGGATGCGCGGTTCTTGTGCTGCGAACGGCTGTCCTGCATCATCACCACGATACCGGTCGGAATATGGGTGATGCGGATCGCCGATTCGGTCTTGTTGACGTGCTGGCCGCCGGCGCCCTGCGAGCGCATGGTTTCGATCCGAAGGTCATCGCTCTTGATGTCGACATCGACCTCCTCGACCTCCGGCAGCACGGCAACCGTCGCCGCCGAGGTATGAATGCGGCCCTGGGTCTCGGTGTCGGGTACGCGCTGCACCCGGTGCACGCCGGATTCGAATTTCAATTTGGCGAACGCGCCGCGGCCCTGCACTTCGGCGATGATTTCCTTGAAACCGCCCATGGTGCCTTCGCTGGCGGAGACCACCTCGACCTTCCAGCCCTGCAAGCTCGCGAAGCGCTCATACATCCGGAACAGGTCGCCGGCGAACAGCGAGGCCTCGTCGCCGCCGGTGCCGGCGCGGATTTCCAGCACGACGTTGCGCTCGTCCATGGCGTCCTTGGGCAGCAATGCCACGCGGATCTGCTGCGCCAGCTCGACGCTGCGTGCCTGCAGCGTTTCGCGCTCGGCTTCCGCCATGCCGCGCATGTCGGGTTCGGTGGCGGGATCGGCGATCAGCGCATCGATCCCGGCGAGTTCGGCATTGGCCGCGCGATAGGCTTTCACGGCGTCGATCAGCGGATTGAGTTCCGCCAGTTCGCGCGTGATCCGCACATAGTTCTCGGAGTTCACCTGGCCAAGCAACTGCGCCTCGAGAGAGGCGTGGTGCGCCAGCAGGATATCAAGTTTGGCTTCGGGCAGCATGGGCAATTCTCAAAGTCGAAAAAAGGGCGAGCGCAGCGTTGTCGGGCGGAGCGCCGCTACAACGATAGCCCCTCGGCCTCGGCGAATTCGGTCAGCTTCTCCCGAATCGACACGCTGCCGGACGGCGCATCGAGCAGTGGCATCATCACCGCTTCGGCCTTCTTGGCGTCGAGCTCGAGGATCATCGCCTTGACCGGACCGTGCCCGGTGGCGGACATCGACAGCGAGCGGTAGCCCAATGCGATCAGCGCCAGCGCGCCGAGCGGCTTTGACGCCATCTCGCCGCACAGCGAGGCCGATTTATTGGCTGCATTCGCCTTCCGTACGATCTCGCGCAACACCCGCATGATCGGCGCAGACATGGTATCGAACCGTTCGGAGACCTTGGCATTGCCGCGATCGACCGCAAACAGGAACTGAAACAGGTCGTTGGATCCCACCGAGACGAAATCGACTTTCTTCAAGAGTTCGTCGAACTGATAGAGCAGCGCCGGAACTTCGACCATGGTGCCGACATCGATGCGTTCCGGCAGCGCATGGCCGTGCTGACGCAGATAGGTGAGTTCGCGCTCGACGATGCTTTTGGCAGCATCGAATTCGGCGACTTCGGAAATCATCGGAAACATGATGCGCAGGGCGCGGCCGCCGCCGGCGCGCAGCAGCGCGCGGATCTGGCCGCGCAGCAGCCCGGGCCGGTCGAGGCCGAGCCGGATCGCGCGCCAGCCGAGCGCGGGATTCTCCTCGATCACGGTTTCCATATAGGGCAGCGCCTTGTCGCCGCCAATGTCCAGGGTCCGGAAGGTGACGGGCTTCGGGCCGGCGGCATCCAGCACCGCGCGATACAGCGCAAGCTGGTCGCTGGTGCGCGGCAGGCTCTGGCCGACCATGAATTGCAGTTCGGTGCGGAACAGACCGATGCCGGCGCTGCCGGTGTCGTCGATATGCGGCAGATCGATGATCAGGCCGGCGTTGATCATCAGCTCGACGTGCTGGCCGTCCTTGGTCACGCAGGGCTTGTCGCGCAGCGCCGAATATTGCGCCTGCCGCCGGGCGCGAAACCGCACCCGTTCCGCATAGGCCGATTCGATTTCCGCCGAGGGCCGGACATAGATCGAGCCCGAGGTGCCGTCGACGATGATGGCATCGCCGGGATCGGCAATGCCCGGCGCATTCGGCACCTCGCCGACCGCGGGAATGCCGAGCGCGCGCGCCACGATCGAGACGTGGGAATTGGCGGTGCCTTCCTCCAGCACCAGCCCGCGCAAGCGCTTGCGATCGTAATCGAGCAGGGCCGCTGGGCCCATCGCGCGCGCGATCAGGATGGCGTTGTCGGGCAGCTGTTCCCGGGACGGCGCGTGATCCTGCCCCACCAGTTGCCGCATCAGCCGATGGCCGAGGTCTTCGAGGTCATGCAGGCGGTCGCGCAGATAGGGATCGGTGGAACGCAGCATGCGGGCGCGGGTATCGGATTGCACGCGCTCGACCGCGGCTTCGGCGGTGAGGCCGGTGGCGACCGCTTCGTGCAGCTTGTGCGACCAGCCATGATCGTTGGCGAACATCCGGTAGGCTTCCAGCACGTCGCGGTGCTCGCCGCCTTCGGCGACGTCGCCGCGCTCCAGCATGCGGTCGAGGTCGGCGCGCAGCTTCGCCAGCGCGGTGTCGAGCCGCTTGATTTCCTTCGGCAGGTCCTCGGCGATGTAATTGGTGATGACGACACGCGGCTCGTGCAGCACCACATGGCCGAGCGCGATGCCGTCGGACAGGATCGCGCCGGTCTTGTGCACCGAATGCCGTGCGGCAGGCTCGGCGCCGGGCTGCGCCAGCGCGGACAGTTCGCCGGAGGCGATCATCTCCGCCAGCACCATCGCGGTGGTCTGCAGCGCCTCGACCTCTTCCTCGACATAGGTGCGCTTGGCGCGGTTCTGCACCACCAGGACGCCGAGGGTGTTGCCGGCGCGCAGAATCGGAACACCGAGGAACGAATGATAGATTTCTTCGCCGGTTTCCGGGCGGAACGAGAACGCCGGATGGTTTTGCGCGTCGCTGAGATTGAGCGGGGTCGCCTCGCTCGACACCAGGCCGACCAGGCCCTCGTGCGCACTCAGGACGGTCCGGTGCACCGCGTCGCGGTTCAGACCTTCGGTGGCGTAGAGCTCGAGCGTGTTATCGACGCGCAGCACATAGGTCGAGCAGACCTCGGCCACCATGTTGGCAGCGATCAGCACCACGATCTTGTCCAATCGTTCCTGGGCGCTGACCTGCTCCGCCATGGTTTCGCGGAGCCGTCTCAGCAAGACGCGGGGGCCTCCCGACGCGCTCCGCATGTGCTGGTACCCTCCTCCGCGAGACCAGCACGCCGGGTGGCCGGCAGCTGGCATTAAGCTCAAGAAAAACAACAATTTTAGTCATTCGGCGCCGCACCAAACTGAAAACTGGCCGAATCAGCGCGGCTAAAAACTGTCGCACAGTTTGCGGCAGCCACCTCATCAGGCCGTATAGCGAATTGAGGCTTGTTTTGCCAAGCAAAACGCCTGCCAGCGGCCATAACGTCTTTGTCAGCCTATGCTGCGCGCGCTAAGAAAAAATTATTCTAAGTGTGATCGAGCCCATAAAGCGTATGCAGCGTCCGCACAGCAAGTTCGGTATAGGCGGCATCGATCAGCACCGAAAACTTGATCTCGGAAGTGGTGATGGCGCGGATGTTGATATTGCGCGCTGCAAGGGCGGCAAACGCTTGCGCGGCGACGCCGGCATGGCTGCGCATGCCGCTGCCAATCACCGAGACTTTCGCGACATCGGTGGCGCTGTCGAGCCGGGCATAGCCGATTCTGCTCTTGGCCGACGTGATGGTGTCACGGGCGCGGGTATAATCCGAGGCCGGAACGGTAAAGGTGAGGTCGGTGGTGGCGCCGTCCTCCGAGACGTTCTGCACGATCATGTCGACATTGATGTTGGCCTCGGCGAGCGGACCGAAGATCGAGGCGGCAACGCCTGGTTTGTCCTGGATCTGGCGGACCGAAATCTGGGCTTCGTCCTTGGAAAAGGCGATGCCGGTGACGACGTGGCTTTCCATGATTTCCTCCTCGCTGCAGATCAGCGTACCCGGCGGCTGGTTGGCGGAGGGGTCGATGTCCCCGGGCTTGTCGAAGCTGGAACGGACGAAGATCGGCATGTTGTGCACCATGCCGAGTTCCACCGAACGGACCTGCAGCACCTTGGCGCCCTGCGAGGCCAGCTCCAGCATGTCTTCGAAGGCGATCCGGTCGAGCCGGCGCGCCTTCGGGACCACCCGCGGGTCGGTGGTATAGACCCCGTCGACGTCGGTGTAGATATCGCAGCGGTCGGCATGGATAGCGGCGGCTATCGCAACCGCGGAGGTGTCGGAACCGCCGCGCCCGAGCGTGGTGATTCGCCCTGTCTGCGGATTGATGCCCTGGAAGCCGGCGATCACGGCGACCTCCTTGCGTTCCCTGAAACGGTTGATCAGTTCGGAACCATCGATATCGAGGATCCGCGCCGATGCATGGGCGTCGCTGGTTTTGATCGGAATCTGCCAGCCTTGCCAGGATCGCGCCTGAATGCCGATCGCCTGCAGCGCAATCGACAGCAGCCCGGCGGTGACCTGTTCGCCGGACGCGACAACCGCGTCATATTCGCGTGCGTCGTGCATCGGCGAGGCCTCGCGGCACCATTCCACCAGTTCATTGGTCTTGCCGGCCATCGCCGACACCACCACGGCGACGTCATGGCCGGCATCGACCTCGCGCTTCACGTGCAGCGCGACGTTGCGGATGCGGTCGATATTGGCGACGGATGTGCCGCCGAATTTCATCACGAGGCGGCCCATGACGACTGGTGCATTCCCCAAGAGGATAAGTAATGTGACCCGCGCGGAAACTGGAGCGCCCGGGCCAAAAGGCGCGTATACATAGCGGCGCGGCTGGGGGCAAGCAACGGGTTCCGGCTATCCCCGGAACCGGGCGAAAATTGTGTGGCGTTAGCGTAATTGAGGCTGATTCTATGGGGCGTTATATCGACGATATCCTGCAGCCCGGCGAGAAGGTGCTGTATTCAACCAATGCGCACTGGATATTTTATCTGCCGGCGATCGCGGCGTGGCTATTGGCAGTGATTCTCCTCATTTTATCGCGCTCAGCCGTCAACGATAGCATCGTCCTGCTGTGCCTGTCGGCCTCGGCCGTGGCGGCAATTGCCGCACTGTACTGGAGCGCCAAGGCCTGGTTCCATCGCTGGACCACCGAGACCGATGTCACCAACTTGCGGGTCGTCCACAAGACCGGGTTCATCAAGCGGCGCACTTTCGAAATGAGTCTCGACAAGGTCGAGAGCGTCGACGTCAACCAGAGCATTCTCGGTCGCATTCTCAATTACGGCGACGTGACCATCCTCGGCGTCGGCGAGGGCAAGGAAACCATCAGCACCATTGCCTCGCCGCTGGATTTTCGCAATTTCATCACCGCGCGATAGGAGCGGCGCGCAACCCATGGCCATCCAACAAAAATCACCCGCAGGTGCTTCCGGGGCCACGGCGTCCACCGTCGATCCCGCCGAAGTCGCGAAGTTTTCGAAGCTGTCGGACGAATGGTGGGATCCCAACGGCAAGATGGCGCCGCTGCACAAGATCAATCCGCTGCGGCTGACTTATATCCGCGACGCCGCCTGCCGCAAGTTCGAGCGCAACGTCAAAAGTCTGAACTGCCTGTCCGGCCTGCGTATCCTCGATATCGGCTGCGGCGCCGGCCTGTTATGCGAGCCGTTCACGCGTCTTGGCGCGCAGGTGATCGGCGTCGATCCGTCCGCCACCAACATCGCGGCGGCGAAGCTGCACGCCGACAAGGCGCAGCTGTCGATCGATTATCGCTGCACCACCGTCGAGCAGATGGACGTGCGCGAGCGTTTCGATATCGTGCTGGCGATGGAAGTGATCGAGCACGTCTCCGATGTCGGCGTGTTCCTCAATCGCTGCGCGGCGATGCTCAAGCCCGGCGGGCTGATGGTGATCTCGACGCTGAACCGCAACTGGAAGAGCTTTGCGCTCGCCATCGTCGGCGCGGAATATGTTCTGCGCTGGCTGCCGCGCGGCACCCATCAATGGGACAAGTTCGTCACCCCCGACGAACTCGCGCATCATCTGCACAACAACAAGCTGGCCATCACCGAGCAGGCCGGCGTGGTCTACAGCCCGTTCGGCGACCGCTGGAGCCTCTCGTCCGACATGGACGTGAACTACATGGTGGTGGCGGAGTGGATGGCGTGACAAGGGTCGTCGCTTGCATTCGCAGGGACGACGCTAACTTGAAGACCACGTACATCCGCCGACCGAAGCGGCGCTAACATTCAATCCGGGTTTTCCTTGTAGCCATGGGATGTCGCGATCAGGACCGCGTGCCGCATGGCAAATTGTTTGCTGGCCTGCAGAGTTCTCAAGCCCGTCAGTGCCGCTGCGGCTGAAAGTTCGAAATAATGTCCTGCCTTCGCAAGATAACGTTGATCGGCGATCACGTCCTGAGAATGAACGGAAACCGCGGTCCCGCCGGAGCGCTGGATGGCGGCGAGGGCCTGATAAGTCACCGTCGTTCCATTGATCGAAACCAGCGGAGAGCTGCCGGCGAACGAGCCTCGGTAATCCGTGCCGGCCAGCGCCAGTTCGAGGCGCGCAAACGGTTCGACCGCCACCAGGCGGGGCATGCGGGCTACGGCCTTTTCGTCTAGAAGCTCCCTGAAGCCGGCATAAATTCCCCACAGCAAATCCCCTCGTGCCGTCGGAATGAGGATCGTATCGGCGCCGGCGGTTTGCGGATCTTCTGCCAATTCATAGGCAAGCGTCTTGTATCCCTCGACGCCAAAGGGCTCGCTGCTGGTCGGCGGCTGGCTGGTATTGGTTGCCGAAAACCACCCCTCCGATTTGCTTTTCGCGCGGATCAATCGCCAGCGATCCAGCGGGTCTTCGACAAAGTGCAGCTCGGCGCCAGTGAGTTCGATGGCGCGGCGCCAGGGGCGGCTGATCTTCGGCGTCGTGACGATCGCGCAAGCAAGGCCTGCGGCGGCGGCATATGCCGCGAGCGATGCGCCGGCATTGCCGCTGGAAGCCGCCGCGACCACCGGCGCTCTCTTTGCGACGGCTCGGGCAATGAATTGCGCGGTCATTCGGTCCTTGTGCGACCCGGTCGGATTGGATCCTTCTAGCTTGATGTCGACGGCATCGAGGCCAAGCTCCCCGGTCAATCGATGCAGCCGCGCTACCGGCGTGTCGCCTTCGCCCAGGCTCAGAAAGGAAGAATAGGCGAGCCGGTCGCCGAAGCGAGGCGTGCCTCTGCCACGCCGGCAATTCTGTAGTTCAGGCGAGCCTGAATAGACCGGCACGACGCTCGCCGGATATTCGGCCGCGCTGCAAGCCGGGCAGCCTTCGGCGTAATCGTCGAGGGGATGTTCGGCGTCGCAGCGGATGCAGCGAAAACCGAGAAGCCGGGGATTGAGCACAGGGGCCGGAAGGGTTGCGTTCATGGTTCGCGAATTTCCGTTCCGGTCAGCCGGTCGAGTTCCGGCGCTGGAGGACCGGACAGGACGTGGGTCCGGAAGCGTCCCAGTACAAGCGGCGCCAGGGTCACGACGCAGGCGAGGCCGAGAAATGCCGCGCTGATCGGGCTTTTCAGAAAAACCATGGGGCTGCCGAAGCCGATAATGAGACCCTGCCGCAGGTTCTGCTCGAACATGCTGCCGAGCACGAAGGCCAGCAGGAGCGGCGCGACATCGTAGCCGGCCTTGCGCAAGGCGTAACCGAGGATGCCAAATCCGACCATGGCGCCGACATCGAACATCGAATTGTTCAGGCTGAACGCCCCGATCACGCAGAACACGACAATCAGTACCGACATGATCGCGGTCGGCACCCGCAACAGCGATACAAATAGCCCAACCAACGGCACGTTTAGCACCACCAGCATCAGATTGCCGACGAACATGCTGGCGATCACGCCCCAGAACAGTTCGGGATGATCGACGATCAGCATCGGTCCGGGGGTCACGCCGGCCATCAGCAGCGCACCCATGATGACGCCGATCACCGCATTGGCGGGAATGCCGAGACAGAGCAGGGGGATAAAACTGGCCTGCGCGCCGGCATTGTTCGCGGCCTCCGGGCCCGCCACGCCGGCGACAGCACCCTTGCCGAAGCGCTCCGGGTGGCGCGAGATTTTTCGTTCCATCATGTAGCTTGCGAAGCTCGCCATCATCGCGCCGCCGCCCGGCAACAGCCCGAGAAAGAAGCCGAGAATGCTGCCACGCATGACATGTCCAATTGATTCCATGGTCTCGGCGCGATTCGGCAGCAGATCGCGCAAACTCTGGCGATAGTTCAGGACTTCACCGGCCTCATCATTGCCTTCGGCCATCAGCAAAACTTCGCTGACGCCGAACAGTCCCATCGCGACCACGGCGATGCCGAAGCCGTCGCGCAACGGAGAGATCTCGAAAACGAAACGCTCTTCTCCCGAAACGAGATCGACGCCGACCGTGCCGAGCAACAGGCCCAATCCGATCATGGTAAGGCCTTTTTTCTTGGAGCCCTCGCCGATGCCAAGAATCAGGACGAAACCGAGAAACAGCAGCGCGGCCTTTTCGACCGGTCCAAACAACAGCGCGACGCTCGCGATCTTTGGGCCGAGAAAGGCGATGCCGATGGTTGCAACAATCCCCGCAAAAAACGAACCGAACGCGCTGATGCCGAGCGCCGCGCCGGCCCGGCCGCGCCTCGCCATCTGATAACCGTCGAGACACGTGATGACGCTTGCCGCTTCGCCGGGAATCTTGATGAGGATTGACGTGATCGAGCCGCCATACATCGCGCCATAATAGATGCCGGACATCAGGATGATGGAACTGGTGCGATCGAGATAGACCGAGACGGGCAGCAGCAGGCTGATGGTGGCGGTCGGACCAAGGCCGGGCAACACGCCGACGGCCGTGCCAACGACGCAGCCGATCAGCGCGACCAGAAGATTGGTCGGCGTCAATACGACGCCGAAGCCGAGCACCAGGTTGGCAAGAACATCCATGAAGCTACCAGAACATTGGTTTGGGCAGCGGCACCGACAACAGCCGCTCGAACAGAAGCCAGCTTCCCGCGACGGCGACACCCGCAATGGCGGCGGCGCGATGCAGGGCCAGCCGCTCGACGAAATAAAGAATGGCGAAAATGAACACGGCAAGCGCCGGCAGCAATCCGATCAGGGGCGTCAGCGGGACCAGCACTACGAGACCTGCCATATAGCTCAGGGGACGCCAGGCGATCGTCGGCCACTGACGTTGATCGCGCGCAATCCGCAGGTCGAGCAGGCTTGCGACCAGCAGCAGCGCTCCGGCAGTAGCGGGCATCAGGCCGGCTCCTGGAGCGCCAAAGCTCCAGAGGCCGAATTCACGCGCGAATGCCAGGGCCACGATCCCGATGATGGACAGCATCGCTGGGCCGATCAGGGCAATCACTTGGTGTTAAATCCGAGGCTTTGGATCGCGTCGCCAAGTTTGCGATAGTTCTGGGTCACATTGGCGGTGAAGTCGGCGCTGTTCATGTAGACCGCGTTGGCGGAAGCCGTCTTCAAGACCGTTTTGAATTCCTCGGTCGCCATCATTTCCCTGGTTGCGGCATCCCAATAGGACACCACTTCACCGGGCAAATTTGCGGGACCGAACAGGCCGTAGATGGCTTCCGTTGAGATCGGATAATTCAGGTCCTTGAAGGTCGGCAGGCCTGATTGGCCCGCGAGTTTTTCCGAACCGGTCAAGACCAGCAGCTTGACCTTGCCGGCGGCAAGCTGCGGGCCATAGTCGGCGGAAACCACCGCTTCAATATGCCCGCCCAACATGGCGGTAATGGCGTCGGCTCCGCCCCCGAACGGCACAAAGGTCGTTTGCGCGCCTTCCTTGCGAAATGCGGCTTCGGTCGCGATGTGCGCCGCGCCGCGCACCCCCGAGGTGCCCCATCGAAATCGGCCAGGGTTATCCCTGGCGAATTTGACGACGTCGCTCCAGTTGTTCAACAGGCTTTCCGCCACAACGTAGAGCGCGATCGGGATGTAGGCGTAGATTGAAATGTAGGTGAAGTCTTTCAAGGTGTCGTACGGCACTTTCTGCAGGTGTGGCACGGTCAGGAACGGACTGATGGAATAAAGCCCGAGCGTCGTTCCGTCGGGTGACGCCTTGGCGATCTGGGCGGGAGCGATGGTTGCTCCCGCGCCGGGCCGGTATTCAACGCCGGCGGCAACGTTGCGCTTTGCCCGCACATGATCCGCCGCGACGCGCGTCAGGATGTCGCCGGCGCCTCCCGCCGCAAACGGGCACAGCAGCGTGACCGGCTTGCCGGGATAGGCGGATTGAGCGGTGGCGCGCGTGACAGGTCCGGGCATGCTCGCCAATCCCGCGATGCCGGCTAAAACAAATGAGCGGCGATCCATGACGTGATCCCCTCCTGGTGTCGTTAGATTCGCTTCCGCGTCGTCAGGCGGTTTGCGCAAGCTGCGCGAGCTTCAGATCGGAAACAAACATGTGGCCGGCTGCGTGCGTGATCATCTCGGGAATGTGGGCTTCGATCGCGACCGCCTGCGGGGTCACGCCGCATGCCCAGAACACCGGGACGTCATCGTCGTTCGGCCTGTTGTATTTTCCCCAGCCGACCCGGCTGATGTCATCAATCCCGATCTGGCGCGGTTCGCCGACATGAACGGGCGCTCCGTGCGCCATCGGATAGCGTGCCGTAATCGATATCGCGTCGATCAGGCGGTGCCGAGGAATCGGCCGCATCGTGACAACCACCGGCCCGCGAAAAATCCCGGCGGACGCGCACATGATATTGGATACATAGACCGAGATGCGTCCGTCTTCGCTTTCAAGATGCCGCTGCGGAATGCCGGCATCCAGCAACACCTCGTCCATGGAATTGCTGCAGCCAAGCAGAAATGCCACGAGGTCCGGACGCCAGTAATCGGTGATATCGGAGACCTCAGCAACCAGCTTTCCCTCGCGGAAAACCCGGTATCCCGGCAGATCGACCCGCAGATCGCTGCCGGGGGCTGCGAACCGCGCTTCCGGATCACCGGGATCGGTGACGTCGATGACAGGGCAGGCCTTGGGGTTGCGCTGGCAGAAACGAAAAAAGTCGAACGCATACCGTTCGGGAACGATCGCCATATTGGCTTGAACATATCCGCGCGCGAGCCCGTGCGTCGCCCGCCTCCATCGTCCGTCGCGAGCCGCGGCGCGGACCGCTTTGCCGTCGGCGTTGGCGAGGTCCTTTCGCAACAGGGCGGACGGAGATGCGGTGACGATCATCGCATCACCCTCAACCCGCCATCGCTGGTCATGAGCGATTCAATGCCGTCGCGCCGGACCACGACCATGTCCTCGACCTGCAGGCCCGCCCAGCCGAGTTCGTAGTATGGCGTCTCGACGCACAGCACCATTCCTTCCTCGATGACGTCGCGGCTCGCAGCCGTCAGCTCGGGCAGGTCATAGCCGTCAACGCCGATTCCATGACCGACATGCGACCGGCTGTAATGGGGAATGGCCTCTCGCCGCACCGCCTCAACCGCGGTCTCGAACACCGCGGATGCCTTCACACCGGGTTTGATCATTTCGAGCGCCTTGAGGACGCCGACCTGCAGCGCGTGCGCATAGGCGGTGGTCTTAACGTCGGGTTCCCCGAGCATGGCCACGCGCGCGATGTCGGCGCGATAATGCTTGTAGCGGCCACCGACGTCGAAACGAATGACCTCGCCGGATTTCAGCCGGGCGGAGGATGGTTGCACATTCGGCATCGCGGCCCGCGTCCCGAACCCGATGCAGCCGATGACTGGAAAAGCGTCATGGCTCACGGTGCAGGCATGAAAGGCGCGCGCCAGCTCGCTTTCCGTGGTCCCCTCGCGGGCAATTGCGAGCGCTGCGTCGATCGAGGCTTCCGTGATTTCGGCGACGCGTCGCAGCCGCGCGATTTCTTCAACGGTCTTGACCGCCCGCACCCGGCGAAGCAGCTGGAATCCGGGAATCAGTTTGGCGTCCGGCAGTTTGTCGCGAAGTTTCTCCCAATGCCCCGGCAATAACCCCATCTCGTCGATCGCGATACGGGATCGCGACAGGCCGGCCGCGTTGATCGCGACAGCCAGTGCTTCGATGGCGTCGCCCTGATCGGGGAGGGAATAGAGTTCGGCCTGCCGACTATCGAGCTCGTCGAGCCGGGCACCCGATCGGTCGACCTGGAAATAGCCGTAGCGCCTGATGTTTTCGACCCAGACGTCGTCCTGATCGGCAATCTGATCCAATAGTGTCGTGCTGGCGATGATTTCAGACGCGGCAAGGTCCGCGGCAGGCAACAAGACATAGATCTGCGGCCCGCGCCGTATCCACTGCGATAACGCCCAATAGCCACTGGTGTAGGTGACGTTCTCGGCCGATGTCGCAACCATGGCGTCGACGCCTTCAGCCTTCATGACCGCCTTTAACCGCGCAGCATTCAGAAGCGTTGGTGGCCGGCCGCGCCCTTCCGTGCCTGGTCCCGATACTCGGAGAGACCCATCAAGCTGCATGGTCGGTCACTCCGGCAAAGCGGATCGCGGCGCCGCGATATCCCAGCGCCTTTGAGCAGCGATGGGCGGCATCCAGCACGAGCTGAATGAGCTGCGGCCATTCCGTCTTGGGCCGATCGTTCGAAAGGCACGCCGCGCTCAGTGCGGCGACAGACTTTCCCGATGCGTCCCGAATAATGGCTCCGAACGATACGACGCCGTTGATGTTCTCTTCGCGGGAGATTGCGAAACCCTTGCTGCGGACAGCTTCAAGCTCGCTCGACAGCGCGCTCCATTGCGTCAGCGTATGTGGCGTGAATTGAGCGTAGGGAGCCTTGCCGAGCACGGCCTTGACGGCCGAATTGTCGAGCTCGGCAAGCAAGACCTTGCCGAGCGCCGTGCTGTGCACGTTAACCTGCGAGCCGACCGAAATACGCACGACGACAGGGCCGCTGCTCTGCACGGTATGAAGATAAATCGCCTTGTTGTCGCGCAGGACGCCGAGATAGCCGTTGAGCAGATGCTTGTCGGCAAGGAGCGCGAGTTCCTTGTTCGCGGAAGCCATCAAGCGGTCTTCCGTCATCATGTTGCCGCCAAGCAGCATCGCGCGATAGCCCAGCCGGTATCGGCGTGTCTCGGTCACCTGCTCGATGAACCCGGAATGTGACAGCGTGTTGGCCAGACGCTGAACGATGGTCGGGCTCAGCTTCATCTCGCGGGCGATCTCGCGAATTCCCATCGGCTCGGCGGCACGATCCAGCAGATCGAGTATCGCAAGGCCCCGCTCGAGTGACTGATTACCGCTCATGCCTTTGTACCTATTATAGGAACACTGTTCCAATAGCGGATACTGTCGAGTTTTGAGCGCGCATTGTCAATGCCCGACTTGCGGAGCGCATTCTTGCCCTCGCATCGCTGACATGACGGCGCTCCGGTTGACCGTTCCGGTTGCGCCCGGCACGGTGGCTGCGATTTCCCGCCGGCCAACCGAAATCCCACATGCTCAGCATCGCCACGCTCTGGATTCCCTTCACCATCACCGCGGCGCTCGGGCAGGTCGCGCGCAACGCGATGCAGCGGCAATTGACCGGGCCGCTCGGCACCTGGGGCGCGACCAATATCCGCTTCCTGTTCGGCTTTCCGTTCTCGCTGATCTTCTTTGCCGTCGTGATCGCCGCGACCGGCGATGCCGTGCCGTGGCCGACGGCCGCGTTCTGGCCGTGGCTGCTGCTTGGCGCGCTCAGCCAGATCGTCGGCACCGGCATGATGCTGCTCGCGATGAACGACCGCTCGTTCGTGGTGACGACGGCCTATCTGAAGACCGAGGCGATCCAGACCGCGATCTTCGGTTTTGTCTTTCTCGGTGATCATCTGACCGTGCTGAAGGTGATCGCGATCCTGATTGCGACCGCCGGCGTCGTTATCGCCGCGTTGCGGCCGGGTGCCGGGAAGGGTTTTGCGGATTTGAAGCCGACGCTGCTCGGCCTTGCAGCCGCCGCGGCGTTTGCGCTGTCGGCGGTCGGCTTTCGCGGCGCGGTTATCGTCGTGCCCGGCGTTTCGTTTGTGACGGCGGCGTCCTACACGCTGGTGTTCGGACTGTTCGTGCAGACGCTGGTGCTGACGATCTATCTGTTGGCGCGTGCGCCCGAGGTGCTCGGAAAAATCTTCGGTCTATGGAAGCCCTCGGTGTTCGCGGGCTTCATGGGCGCGTTCGCCTCGCAGTTCTGGTTCCTGGCATTTGCGCTGACCGCGGCCGCCAATGTGCGCACGCTGGCGCTGGTCGAGGTGCTGTTCGCGCAAGCCGTGGCGTATTATTCGTTCAAGCAGCCGCTGTCAGGCCGTGAACTCGGCGGTATCGCGCTGATCGTGATCGGCGTCGCGCTATTGGTGGCGGTGTAAACGCCGTCCTCATCATGAGGAACATCCGGTCTAATTCCTGTCGTCCGGCAGCACCGGCAGCGGTGACACCTCGACGCCTTCCTCGATCAGGGAGCGCGCTTCATCCGGCGAGGCCTCGCCATAGATCGGGCGATGCTCGATGTCGCCGTAGTGCATCTTGCGGGCTTCGTTTGGAAAGCGCTCGCCGACATTGTCGGCGTTCTTCACGATATGATCGCGCAATTCCCGGAGCTTGGCGCGCAGTTCGCGCTCCTGCGCCATCAACAGCGGCGTCGATCCGGGTGTCGTGACATCGGTGGCAACGGCGGGCGCCGGGGCTGCGCTTTCGCGCCCTTTCTTGCTCACGATCCGCGGGGCCATGATGGCCCGTTCGACCTTGGCGGAGCCGCAGACGGGACAATTCACAAGCTTGCGCTTTTCTTGGGCTTCATAGGCGGACGAGCTTTGAAACCAGCTTTCGAACGCGTGGCCGCGTTCGCAGTGCAGGGAATATCGGATCATACCGAGCCCCGCACCAGGTGCAGATGTTCCGGACCAGCCTTGGGGTCGGCGACGCTGAAGCGCCGGCCGTGCTGCAGCGACGGCACGGTCCTGCGCGCGGTTTCGACCTTCGAAGGATCGATCCTCGCCAGGAAAACGCCGGGCTCTACGCCGCCCTCGGCGAGCACCTCGCCCCAGGGCGCGATGATCAGCGAGTGGCCATAGGTCTCGCGCTTGTTCTCATGCAGGCCACCCTGGGCTGCGGCGAACACGAAGCAGCCATTCTCGATGGCGCGGGCGCGCAGCAGCGTGTGCCAATGCGCCTCGCCGGTCTTTCGGGTAAAGGCGGAGGGCACGGTGAGGAACGCTGCGCCGCTTTCGGCGAGCGCGCGATACAGCGCCGGAAAGCGCACGTCGTAGCAGATCGTCAGCCCGATCCGGCCCCAGGGCAGGTCGGATATGACGGCGGTTTCGCCGGGCTGATAGTTGGCGGATTCGCGGTAGCTCTCGCCATCAGGCAGATCGATATCGAACATATGGATCTTGTCGTAGCTCGCGATCACGGTTCCGTCCGGTCCGATCAGGAACGAGCGATTGACCGCCCTCTCAGGCGTGGCGCGCAACGCCAGCGAGCCGACATGGAGATGGATCTTCAGTTCCGCCGCCAGCGCGCGATAGGCTTTCAGCGAAAGATCGTCTTCTTCAGCCGCAAGGTGTTCGAACAGCGCCTTGCGGTTAAGCTGCATCATGTTGCTCACCTCGGGGGTGAGCACGTAGTCGGCACCCTGGGCCGCGGCTTGCCGAATGAGTTTGGTGCCCTGTTCAAGGCTTGGCTCCGGCAACAGCCCGGTACGCATCTGCACCATCGCGGCGGTAAAGCTGAGGTCAGTGCTCATGAAGTGGCCTTTTCGCCCGCCAGCAACGAATCAAGCTTGCCCGCGCGGTCGAGGGCGTAAAGCTCGTCGCATCCGCCGACATGGATCTCGCCGATGAAGATCTGTGGAAACGTGGCGCCCGCGCCGGCACGATTCCACATCTGCTGACGAAACGCCGAATCGGTAGCGACATCGTGTTCGGTGAACGCGGCTTTTTTCCGCGTCAGCAGCGATTTGGCGGCGCTGCAATAGCCGCAGCCCGGGCGGGTGTAGATCTCGATGACAGCAGACATGTCGCGCTCTGTTTTGGAAGTACCTGATTATATGGGAGCTTTGTGAGTATCCACAACCCGGGCGAATACCAGCACGTCGACGGAGGCGGCCTTGGCGCGCAACAGCGCCCGCGCGCACGCATCAACCGTGGCGCCCGAGGTCAGGACATCGTCGATCAGGATCACGCGGCGGCCCTGAATGTCGCCGATACGGTCCGCCGCGACCTTGAACGCACCCTGCACGTTGCTGGCGCGCTGCGATCTGGACAGGCCGATCTGTTGCTGGGTCGGCCGGACGCGCCGCAGCGCTTCCGATGTTACCTTCACGCCGGTTTGTCGTTCGATGACACGCGCCAGTGCCCCGGACTGATTGTAGCGGCGGCTCCAGCCGCGCCGCCAATGCAGCGGCACCGGAACCAGCGCGTCGGCCTCGCCGAGCAGTTCGTGGCCGGCCCGCGCCATCCAGCGGCCCATCGCGGGCGCGAGATCGGTGCGGTCCTGGTATTTCAGCGCATGCACCAGCGTCCGCGCGACGTCGTCATAGCGCACCGCGGCGCGGGCGCGCGCATAGGCCGGCGGATCGGCGATCGCTTCCATCGACAACAGGCCGGGGCCGGGATCGTAGACAAAGGGAATGCCGAGCCGCGGGCAAAACGGCGGCGCGATGAACGACAATTTGGCCCAGCAGGCGGCGCAGACGCCTTCGCCGTCGACCGGTTCGCGGCAGGCCACGCACAGCGTCGGCAGCGCGATGTCGAGCGCGAGCCGTGCGGCATGAGCCCACGCGACGCGGCAGGTATTCAGCGCGCCGCGCAGATGGCTGGAGATGGAACGTGACGGTGAGGTTTCGGCGTCCATGCGTGCAAGGCTAGCGCTGACTTTATCGACTCTCAAGCGACAAACAGGCGTTCCCCGGCTGTGCATTCGCGCGACCCTATTCGTCATTGCGAGCCAACGGGTCGCGCGAATGCGCGCCCGATGACAGGCTCCGCGAAGCAATCCATTCTTTCTTTGTGCGGTGCGATGGATTGCTTCGCTCCGCTCGCAATGACGTCTAAACACACGTTCGCGTCCTCGCGGCGCGATGCGCCCGAGTCGTTGCTGTATCTCTCGCCCGAAGAGGGCGTGGGGAATGCCGGATGCCCGTTGCACCCGCGGCCTCGTGTGCACTTGGTAGTGGTAGAACGCACACGAGTAACAACGAGTACACCGGAATCACCCGGCATTCCCGCACGCAATGGTTTTAACGGTTTCCTTCGAGCTCTCCCCGGTGACCACGCTTGTTTGCCACCGT
>Ga0193726_1000494_pt1 | contig 40937 bp, 35 predicted proteins | sample H2c1metaG_FD_144928 | JGI IMG/M metagenome (GOLD analysis project Ga0193726, IMG submission 144928) | Soil microbial communities from a riparian zone of the East river system, Colorado, United States - H2c1 | ecosystem: Environmental > Terrestrial > Soil > Riparian zone | place: USA: East River... | reverse complement strand
GCTGGCATCTGTCGCCCACCAAGCTCAACCTTTTCGTGTGGCACAAGTCGATCGGAATGCTGATCCTCGCGCTGGTCGTTCTCCGCCTTCTGTGGCGGCTCGGGAATCCCGCGCCGGCCCTGCCGGCCGGAATGTCCGCCCTGGAGCGCCGCGCGGCGCAAGCGAGCCATTTCCTGCTCTATGCCGTCGCGATCGCCATGCCTCTGACCGGATGGGTCATCAATTCGGCGGCCAAGGTTCCGTTTCAGATCTTCTGGACCGTTCCGCTGCCGGCGATCGTCAGCCCGGACAAGGGGACGGCCGATGCCGCGGCGCTCGCGCACTTTTCGCTTTTCGTCCTGCTGGCGGCGGTGCTGATCGCGCACATAAGCGCGGCGCTGCGCCATCACTTCGTGAAACACGACGATGTCCTGCTGCGGATGCTGCCTGAAACACGGAGAAAGAAATGACGGGGAGAAACGGGAAGAAGGAAATAACGTGAAGAAAGAAATTAAAAGTCTGGCCGGTTTCCTGGTGCTGCTCGCCGCTTCCTCCGCGGCCTGCGCCGCGGACTGGAGCATGGATGCGAAGGAGAGCAAGCTCGAATTCATCGCCAGCTTCGAAAAGGCCCCGGCGCCCGGGATCTTCAAGACTTTCGATACGCGCATGCGCTTCGATCCGGACAAGCCCGAGGGCAGCAAGCTCGACGTCAGTATCCAGATCACGAGCGCCGACATGGACTCGAGCGACGTGAACAAGGCGATCCGCGCGCCGGAATGGTTCGATTTCGCGGGCCATCCCCAGGCCGAATTCCACTCCACCGAGATTCGCCGCGCCGAGGGCGGCCGCTATGTGGCGCGCGGCACGCTGAGCGTCAAAGGCCTGCAGCAGGCGGTGGAAGTTCCTTTCGCCTGGCGCGGTTCGGCCGACGGCGCCACGATGGAAGGCGAGCTGACGGTCAAGCGCGGCGCCTTCGGCATAGGCACCGGCGAATGGGCGGCGACCAACACCATAGGCGCGGACGTGAAAATCAGGTTCAAGGTCAAGTTGCGCAAGGCGGGATGAGATGAAGCTCCGCGTCGCTCCCGTTCTGCTCGCCGCGCTCGCCTCGGCGTGCGTGCAGCTTCCGCTGCCCGAGCCCGTCCAGAGACAGGCGCCGGCGGACTTTCCCGAAGCGTATTACCGGCAGGCTCAGGCGCAGGGCAAGGCCGTGTTCCGCATCGATCCCGCGCAGTCGCTGTTGGTGGTGGAAGTGCGCCGCGGCGGATCGCTCGCGCGCATCGGACACGATCACGTCGTCGCGAGCCACCACCTGAGCGGATACGTCGCGTCGGACGAAGGCCGGGCGGACCTCTACGTTCCGCTCGAGCGCCTGGTGGTGGACGAACCCGGGTTGCGCGCGGAATCGAAGTTCGAGTCGCAGCCGACGGACTCGGACATCGAAGGCACGCGCCGCAACATGCTGGAGAAGGTGCTCGAGGCGGAGCAGTTTCCTTTCGCCCTGATTCGCGTGAGGAGGAGCGATTCAGGCGCGGGACGGCTCGATGTGGCGATCACCTTGCACGGGACCACGCGCGAGCTGAAAATTCCGGCGGAGATCGAAGCGAACATCCGGGAGGTCGCGGCGAGCGGGCGCCTGGAGTTGAAGCAGACCGACTTCGGCATCGTGCCGTATTCGATCCTCGGCGGCGCGATCCAGGTGCAGGACCTGCTCACGCTGCGCTTCCGGATCCGCGCCCTGCGGCTCGAATAGCGAAGCTCTGAATACCTCCCGCGTTTAACTCCCGCCGTTCGTGGTGAGCTTGTCGAACCACGAACGAGTATTGCTCCGGGCAAAACGCCCTTCGACCCTTCGGCAAGCTCAGGGCTCAGGGCGAACGGGCAGACCGGAAATCTACTCCGGCTGGATATGCGCAAGGCGCACGAGCTCCGCGTACCTGCGGATCTCGGCGGAGACGAACAGTTTGAATTCCGCAGGCGGATTCGCGACCGGGTCCGAGCCCAGGGTGTCTAGACGCTCGCGGAACGTGGTGTTGGCGAACGCGGTGCGTATCTCGCCGTGCACGCGGTTGAGGATCTCGGCGGGCGTATTGGCCGGCGCGAACATTCCGAACCAGCCGCCGTGGTGCTGGAAGCTCGGCAGCCCGGCTTCGGCCGCCGTGGGAACGTCGGGCATTTGCGGATGGCGCTTCTTGTCGGTGTAGGCGAGCGCGCGCAGCCTGCCCCCCTTCAGCTGCGCGAGAATCGCGGGCGGCGTCGAGAACATCACCTGGGTTTCGCCCGCGATAGCCGCCGCGACGGCGGGGCCGGCGCCTTTGTAGGGTATGTGCAGCAGGTGGGTGCCGGCGCGGTCGTTGAAGAGTTCGCCGGCGAGATGCAGGGTGTTGCCGATGCCGGGCGTGCCGTAGGAGAGCTTGCTGTCGGGCTTGCGCGCGAGGTCGATCAGCTCCTGGAGCGTGCGCACCGGCAGATCGGGATTCACCGCGACGAAGATGCCGGGGTTCTCGACGAGGTTGGTGAGCGGCGCGAAGTCGCGCTCGGTGTCGTAGGGAAGTTTCTTGTACATGCTCGGGGCGGTGACGAAGCCCGACGAGGTCACCATCAGGGTGTAGCCGTCCGGCGCCGCCTTGGCGACGAACTCCGCGCCGATGACGCCGTTCGCTCCGGGTTTGTTTTCCACGATGAAGGGCTGTCCCATCTGGAGCGTGAGTTGCGCGCCGAGCAGCCGCGCGAGGGCGTCGGGGCCGCCGGGGCCGAAGGGAACGATGATGCGCACCGGTTTGTTGGGGTAGCCTTGTCCTGAGCCTGTCAAAGGGGCCTGGGCCCAGGCGCCGGAGGCGGCCAGCGCGATCGCGAGAACAAACAATCTGCAGCGCATCTTCGACACTCCTTTACGGGAAAGGAGATTGTAGCCAAGCGCCGGGCCGGGCGCATTTATAATGCCGCCCTTACATCTACGTAGAACCGGAGGACGCATGTCCAGACTCACCCTGAAGCAGGCCAACACCATCGTCGAGAAGGCGCTGGAGAAGGCGCGCACCATGAAAATCAAGCCGGTCGCCGTGGTCGTGCTCGATGACGCCGGGCACTTGAAGTCGGCGCAGCGCGAAGACAGCGCGAGCATGTTCCGTTTCGACGTCGCGCTGGGGAAGGCCTGGGCGTCGGTCGCGATGGGCGTCTCCAGCCGCGCGCTGCTCAAGCGCGCGAAAGACAATCCCAACTTCTTCATCACGCTCGCCGCGACCGCCAAGGGCAAGTTCCTGCCGCAGACGGGCGGCGTGCTGATCAAGAACGAGAAGGGCGAAATCCTCGGCGCCGCGGGCGCGAGCGGCGGAACGGGCGACGAGGACGAGGAGGCCTGCATCGCGGGAATCCAGGCGGCGGGGCTGACCGCGGACGCTGCGGGCTGAACTTTCGCATCCGCGGGGAGGAACCCGGTGCTCGCCCTCGAGCGCATCATCGCCGTCATCGGACCGGTATTCCTGATCATTGCGATCGGCTACGGCTACGGGCGCCGCAACCGGCCGGACCTCAAGACCTTCAACCACGTCTCGCTCCACGTGCTGGGGCCGCTGCTGGTTTTTACTTCGCTCGCCGGGGAGGATTTCCAGTTGCAGGGGAACGCCGGCTTCATCGCGGGCGGCGTGACGGTGATCCTGGTCTCGGGGCTGATCGCCTGGCCGGTCGCGCGGCTGGCGCACGTCAGCCCGCGCACCTTCGTGCCGCCGATGATGTTCAACAACTGCGGCAACATGGGCCTGCCGCTGGCGGTGCTCGCTTTCGGGCGGCCGGGCCTCGCCGCGATGGTACTCATGTTATTAGTGAGTACGCTGCTGCAGTTCACTCTCGGGGCCCGCATCGTCAGCCGGCACGCCGAATGGAAGGCGCTCGCGGGCTCGCCGATGATCATCGCGAGCGTGGTCGGGCTCGTCTTCAGCGCGCTCGCGTGGAAGGTCCCGCCGGCATTGATGACGGGCCTGAAGATGCTGGGCGACGCCACCCTGCCGATGATGCTGTTCGCGCTCGGTGCGCGTCTCACCGATCTGTCGCGGCGCGGGTGGCAAGTGGGTGTGCTGGGCGCGTTCGTGTGTCCGCTGGCGGGAATGGCCGGGGCCTATCTCGCGCAATTCTTCCTGCGGCTTTCGCCCGAGCAGTTCGCGCAACTGATGCTCTTCGCGAGCCTGCCGCCGGCCGCGCTCAACTACCTGCTCGCTGAACGCTACCAGCAGGAGCCGGAGCGGGTCGCGTCGCTGGTGCTGATCGGCAACGCCTTTGCCATCGTGTTCGTACCGCTGGGACTGACGCTGGGCCTGCACCCGGTGTAGCAGGTCGCGCGGCGCTCGCCGCGCGTCACGAGTTCGCGGATTGCCTCACGAAGTTCGCCATCGTCGCGGCATCGGCGTCGCCTATTTCGTTCAGCCCGCTGATCACTCCCTTGCGGTCCACCGGCGGGCGGTTCTGGCTCGCTTTCCATTTGCCGACGAGCCGGGTCACCGGAATCTCGATCCCAACGATCGCGCCGAGCATGGTCTCGATGTAGTCGGCCGGAGCGTCGGTTATTTTCCACGGCTCCACCCTCGCGGCTTCGTAGCGGTTCGTCAGCCGCTCCACCAGATTGCGCAGCCACACGCGGTCTTCGATGGGTCGCAAGGGGCCGTAGGCGTGCACCACGATGTAGTTGTAAGTCGGCACGACCTTGCCGGTTTCCTTCTTGGTCGGATACCACGAGGGACTGATGTAGGCCTGCGGCCCCTGGAAGACGAGGAGGGCTTCGATCTCCTTCGAGAAATCGCGCCACACGGGATTGCCGCGGGCCACGTGGCCTCGCAGCGTACCGAACGGAGCCGGCTCCGGGTCGATCTCGAAAGGGATATGGTTCGCGTTCAAGCCTTCCGGGCCGAGGGTCACGAACGTGGCAAGAGCGTGCTCGCGAATCAGCTGGTGAAGGACGGCTACGCGTGTTTCCTCGAAATGCGACGGCGTGTACATCGTTGTACGCTCCCTGCGGTTGAACCTAGCGGGTAGAGGTTATCACTTCGTTTTGGGCTCAAGATGCAGACGCCCGGAAACGTACCGGTTTACGGCGGCGGTTTCCAGATGAATCCCGGCCAGTCCGACGTGGCCGTCGGGGCGCAGGAGGTAGAAGGAGGGCCGGGGGATCTTCGCGCGCGCGAGCTCGCGCTCGTTGGCGGGATCGCCGGGAACGGCGTGGACGCGCAGCAGATCGCTAAAGGCCGGCAGTCCGCCCGGAGGCACGGGCTGCCCGATCAGGATCAGATTGAATCGCGTGTCGTCGAGTTTTTCGAACAGGTCCTCGGCAGGAGCCGCAGTGGAGCCATTGGGCTGGAACTTGAGTCGCAGCCAGGGAAAGCGGTCGCCGGCGCGCGGCGCGGCGTCAGGCAGGCCCGGCAGCGTTTCCGATAGCGGGCTGTCGCGGTAGCGAATGCCGATCTGGGAGATGGTGCGGAATGCGAACTTTTGTATCCTGCCCAGGCTCATCGCAAATCCCGCGATCTTCGCCAGGATGCGCGTGCGGACGAGGCTGGCGAGCCAGTGGTCGGAGACGATCAGCGAGAACGCCCGGTCGGTCGTGGCGAGCAGCCGCTGGGCGACCGGGATGCGCTCGGCCTCGTAGGAGTCGAGCAGGGCCGCGCCTGCGCGCCCGGACACGACCAGGGCGAGCTTCCACGCCAGGTTGTACGCGTCCTGCAATCCGGTGTTCATGCCTTGCGCGCCGACCGGGCTGTGTACGTGCGCCGCGTCGCCCAGGAGAAAGCAGCGGCGATCGCGAAAGCGCTCGGCGCGCCGGTGATGGATGCGGTAGGTGGAGAACCAGCTGCAATGCTGGAACGCGAGCCCCGATCCGGCTTCCTCGCGCACCGACGGAAGGACGTCGTCGAAACCCAGATCCCTCTTCCCGCGCAAGCCGGGCGGCACGATCCCGACGATGCGCCAGTGATCCGTGCCGCGCATCGGGAAGAACAGGTGGAACCCTGCGCGCCACAGGTAGACGTTGACCTCGTCCGCCACCATGGTTCCGGTCGCCTGCGTATCGGCGATGAAGAACACGTGCTCGTAAGGCGCGCCCTGGAATGCGATGCCACTCAAGTCCCGCACCGCGCTGTGGCCGCCGTCGCATCCTCCGACCCACGCGGCCGCGATTTCACGCGTCGTGCCGTCCGCTTGCCTGAGGGTCGCCCTGACGCGATCGGTTTCCTGCGCGAGGCCGACAAGCTCCGTGTTCCAGCTCATGTCCACCCCCTGTTTGCGAAGGGCCTCGCCCATCAGCCTCTCGTTGTCGTCCTGGCCGAGGATGAGAAGAAAGGGATAGGGACTCAGGTTGAGCCCGATGGCGCCGAGCGGGACGCGCCCCGTGCGCCGGCCCAGCGACCAGATGTTGGCGCCGGTCGCGCGCTTGCCGAGCTCGAGCGCGCGCGCGACGATGCCAAGCTGCGAGTAGATCTCGAGCGTGCGCGCCTGCACGCCCAGCGCTCTCGTCTGCAGGGACGGTCCGGCGTGCCGGTCGATGATCAGCGCGCGCACGCCCCGCCGCGCGAGCTGGTTCGCGAGCATCAGCCCGGTCGGGCCGGCTCCGACGACGAGGACGTCAGTGTCCATGCTGAAACACGCGACTCATGACGAGTTCTTTGCGTCTATGCGCCAGAAGCGCTCCATGGAAATGTAGGCGAAGGAGGCCGACCAGCCGATCAGGAGCAGGCCGTTGAGCGCCTCGGCTCCGGCAAGCAGCCTCACGGGACCCACCGGCGTGATATCCCCGAAGCCCAGCGAAGTGTAGGTCTCGGCGGAGAAGTATAGGCAGTTGATGAGGGTAAGCGCCCCGTGACCGCTGAGACTGCCGGCCTCGAGATACTTGCCCAGGATGTAGTACGCCAGTCCATACACGCCCATCTCCAGCGCGTGCGCGACGAAGGCCGCGAAGATCACCACCAGCAGCTTCGTGCGGTTGGGTATGGATAGTCTGGGGAGCCCCGCGTTCAAGGCACGCAGGACTTCGTAGTGGATCACCGTCGTCAATGCGATGAGCACTCCGCAGGAGATGAGGACGGTGATCATCGGTCAGCAGCGGGCGTCGGGCTTCGCGGACTTACTCATCTTCGGTCTTGCTCTCGATGCTCACCACTTCGCCGTGAGACGACACCACGGACAGGGTGATCGGTCTGCAGCATACGCTGCAATCTTCGACGTACTCCTGACGCTTGACCGAGCAGTCGACGACTACTTCGATTCGCTCACCGCAGTAGGGGCACTGGATGAATGAGGTTTGAGGACTCTGCACGGCTTTCCCTGGCGTGGGTTTCCTGGACGCGGGGTATTTGCAGCTCGATGGCCCACCGGGCGAGCCGGACGGGTCAGGCGCGCTTGCGCAGAAAGACGTGGGTCGCGCGTTCGCCCGCGACGTACTTCGCGCATTCATAGCCCAGGGCGCGCATATCGATGCCGTTCAGGAGATGCTCCCCGGAACCGAGCAATACGGGCCGCATGGCGAGATGCAGCTCGTCGATCAGCGCGGCGCGCAGGTACTGCCGGATCGTGGATACGCCGCCACCGAGGCGGACGTCGCGGCCGCCCGCCGCGGCGCTCGCCTGCTCCAAAGCGGCGTGAATGCCTTCGGTGACGAAGCGAAACTCGGTGCCTCCTTTCATCCTGAGCGGCGCCCTCGGGTGATGCGTCAGCACGAAGACGGGCGTGTGATACGGCGGCTCGTCGCCCCACCAGCCCTTCCAGCTGTCGTCCAGCCACGGGCCCCGCACAGGACCGAACATGTTGCGCCCGAGAATCCAGGCACCGATTCCGGCAAAGCCTTGCTCCGCGATTCCGTTATCGACACCCGTCTCTCCATCGTCCTGGCCGTGCATCTTCCGCCACGAGCGTGTGTTGAAGAACCATTCCATCAGCTCAGGTCCCCTGACGCCGAGCGGATTCTGGAGATCCTGGTTCGGCCCGGCACCGTAGCCGTCGATGGAAATCGCAAAGCTTTGAACGCGGAGTTTCGACATTACATTCCTCGCGGCTTGGTCAGTGGACGGCTCGGCGGCAATCGGCAGATCTGGTGGATTAGCAACTCAGTGCGTGACATGAAGGCTAACGTGTAATTTGTCGCCGCCTCGTGTATTGCGTTTCATCGAGCGCCCGGCACTCTGCGGGTTTTGAGAAACTGTTCCAAGGTTTCTCCACGGAAGCCCGCGACCATTTCGGGATTGGAGATGCCTTTGACGCGAGCGAGTTTTTCGAGGCAGAAGAAGCTCGCGCCGTAGCGGATGAGCGCGGCCCAGTCGAGCTCGCTCACCATGCGGCGCTCTTCGTCGCTCAAGCGCGCGCGGTCGAAGGCCGCTTCCGGGGTGTCTTTGAACAGCGTGCGGTTGCCGGGAACGGTGAATCCGTGCAGGAAGCGGTTCAGGCGCAAGGCCTTGGCGCTCGCGGCGAGGTCGAAGAGGTAGGTGCCTTCGAGTTTTTCGGCGCCTTTGAGCTGCGGGTTCATCGGAGGTCGGAACGGCGCTGGATTCCGGCTCGCGCTGCGCGCGTCCGGAATGACGGCCGTGCTTTGCGCGAAGCGCGCGGTTTCCTGGCGCTCGGTTTCTCGGCGCGCGATTTCTCAGCGCGCGACTTCTTTGCAGCCGGCTTCGCGTCGGCCTCCTCGAACACCGCCACCGCCATCGCGGTGGTCATCGGCAGGTAGTAGTTCTGGTGGATTTTCTTCACGCGGGGCGAAAGGGCGCCGCGCATGGCGAGCCACATGATTTCCTCGGCGCCTTCGGTGCCGCCCAGGCGTATGTAGTCGGCGTGGCGCATCGCGGTGAGTTTTTTCGGATCGCTCGCGATCAGATCGAGGAATTTCAGGTCCCATTTCTCGTTGTTGAATCCGGCGCGCTCGCCGTTCATCTGGTGCGAGAGGCCGCCGGTGCCGACGATGACGATCTCCAGGTCCTCGGGGTAGGAGAGCACGGCGCGGCGCACCGCCTGGCCGAGCTTGTAGCACCTGAGCGGAGTGGGGATCGGGTGCTGGAGGACGTTGATCTCGATCGGCACGATTTTTCCGGGCCAGCCGGGCGAAGGCGGCCAGAACATGGTGAGCGGGGAGTGCACGCCGTGGTCGATCGGCAGGTCCTGGAAGACCGAGATATCGAACTCGTCGTTCACCAGCGATTCCGCCATGTGGCGCGCAAGGCCGGCGTGGCCTTTGAGCGGCGGCACGGCGCGCGGGCCCAGGCCTTCGTCGGCGATCGGATATTCCTCGCTCACGCCGAGCGCGAACGTCGGATAGTGATCGAAGAAGAAGGTGCTCGCGTGATCGTTGTAGAAAAACACCAGCACGTCCGGCCGTTTTTTCTCGAGCCAGGCCCTCACCGGTTCGTAGCCTTTGAAGAGCGGCGCCCAGTCGGGGTCGTCCTGCTTCTTGCGGTCGTAGGCGCCGCCGATGGTGGGCACGTGCGAGGTGCCGATGCCGCCGATGATTTTTGCCATGAAAGATTCTAGCAGGCTGTGAAAAGCGCTTCCCGCGAGGGGAAGCGCTTTTCACAGTCTTAGAACCGGTTCCAAAATGACTGGGTAGCCTTATTGCCGTTGGTGGTGATGCTGAGTTTATCGAAGCATCGAACCACGAGCGGCGCGGCGACCGTTCACCCTTCGACAAGCTCAGGGCGAACGGTCTTTTTGAAACCGGTTCTTAAATTGGGGGATCTAAAGGGGGCGTGCCCCTTTTTTGGCAATTTAGCGCTTCGCCAAGCCGAGCGCGACGACCGCGCCGATGACGGTAAGCGCGCCCACGATCTGCAGCGGCCCTACGGCCTGGTCGAGAATCAGCCAGCCTGAGAACAGCACCGCGATCGGCTCGAAGTTGAGCGCCGCCGTGTCGCTCGCCGACCGCAGGCGCAGCTGCACCATGAAGAGCGCCGTGATCGCCGAGCCGTAAAAGAGGGTCAGCAGCGCGAGCCCCCACCAGCCCGTTCCGTCGGCGGGAAGCGCGAGTGTGCCGGTGAAGGCGCCGGCGCCCGTGACGAGCACTGCGACCACGGCGTTCATGACGCAGCTTCGCAGCCGCCCGTCGACCCCGTGCAGCCAGCGCGCGCTCACGAAGAGCACGGTGGCGAAGCACAGCGACGAGGCGAAGGAGAAGATGATGCCCGTGCCGATCTCGGACCAGCGCGCGGTGAGCTTGTCGAAGCCGCCGACGACGTCCAGGGCGAGCGCGAGTCCGAACAGCGCGACCGGCATCGCAACGAGCGCGCGCCGGCTGAGCCGCTCCATTCCCGTTGCAGCGGCGAGAAGCGCGTACAACATGGGATAGGTGTTGAAGGCGAGAAGCGCGAGCGCCGCCGGAATCCGCGCGACCGCCGAATACAGGCACCAGCTCTGCACCGAGAGCACCGCGCCTATCGCCAGCAGCCGCCCGAAGGTCGGCGCCGGCATCCGGAAGGACTTGCCCAGAAACAGAAGCAGAGGCACCAGCACCAACGCTGTGCTGGCGGATCGGAAGGCGACCGCGGTCACGACGCTGGTGCCGTGGTCGAAAGCGATGCGCGCGGCGATGTGGTTGTTGCTGAACACCGCCGCGATGACCAGCAGCAGCGCGATGCCCAGCCAGCGGGGAAGGGGAGTCAAGGCGCGAGCGCGGGAAGCGGCTGTGCCGAGGTCACGCGACTGCGATCGGAATCTTGAAATCCTTGATGCGCTTTTCCCACTCCTGCGGGCCGGTCTGGTGCACGGAGGTGCCTTTCGCGTCGACCGCGACCGTGACCGGCATGTCCTTTACTTCGAATTCGTAGATCGCTTCCATGCCGAGATCGCCGAAGGCGAGGACGCGCGACTTGCGAATCGCCCTGGAGACGAGGTAGGCCGCGCCGCCCACGGCTATCAGGTACGCCGCGCCGTGCTTCCTGACCGCGTCGATCGCGACCGGACCGCGCTCGGCCTTGCCTATCATGCCGATGAGGCCGAGTTTCCCGAGCATCATGTCGCTGAACTTGTCCATGCGCGTGGACGTGGTGGGGCCGGCCGGGCCGACCGCTTCGCTGCGCACCGGATCGACCGGGCCGACGTAATAGATCACGCGGTTGGTGAAATCCACCGGAAGCTTCTCGTTTTTCGCGAGCATGTCGGCGATGCGCTGGTGCGCGGCGTCGCGTCCGGTGAGCATCTTCCCGGAGAGGAGCAGCGTCTCGCCCGGCTTCCAGGTCCTGACCTCCTCGCGCGTGAGCGTGTCGAGGTTGACGCGCCGCGCGCTCGCCGACGGCGTCCAGGCGACGTCCGGCCAGTCGGCCAGCGAAGGCGGCTCGAGCTCGGCCACGCCGGAGCCGTCCAGCACGAAGTGCAGGTGGCGCGTGGCGGCGCAGTTGGGGATCATCGCGATCGGCTTGGACGTGGCGTGGCAGGGGTAGTCCCTGATCTTGACGTCGAGCACGGTCGAAAGGCCGCCGAGGCCTTGCGCGCCGATGCCGAGGGCATTCACTTTCGTATACAGCTCTACGCGCAGCTCTTCGATTTTTGTTTTCGGCCCGCGCGCGAGCAGCTCGTGCATGTCCAGGGGATCCATCAGCGATTCCTTGGCGAGCAGCATCGCTTTCTCGGCGGTGCCGCCGACGCCGATGCCCAGCATCCCCGGCGGGCACCAGCCCGCGCCCATGGTGGGCACGGTCTTGAGCACCCAGTCCACCACGGAATCGGAAGGATCGAGCATCGCGAATTTCGATTTGTTCTCCGAGCCGCCGCCTTTCGCCGCGACGGTCACGTCGACGGTGCTTCCGGGAACGACTTCCGTGTGGATGACCGCGGGCGTGTTGTCCCGGGTGTTCTTCCTGGAAAAAAGCGGATCGGCGATGATCGACGCGCGCAGCGTGTTGTCCGGATCGAGGTAGGCGCGGCGCACGCCTTCGTTCACCGCGTCGGCGACGGACGGGAATGCGGAGCCGGCGAAGCCTTCGAAGCGCACTTCCATGCCGATTTTCAGGAACACGTTGACGATGCCGGTGTCCTGGCAGATCGGCCGGTGGCCCTCAGCGCACAGGCGCGAATTGGTGAGGATCTGCGCGATCGCGTCCTTCGCCGCGGGCGATTGCTCGCGCTCCCAGGCGCGTCCCATCGCTTCGACGAAATCTTTCGAATGGTAATAGCTGATGTACTGCAGCGCGTCGGCGACGCTCTGGATGAGATCGGCCGCTTTGATGATGGTCATGTCGGGTTCCGGCGATTGCCGCGGAGAGAAATGAGTCGAAGGCCGCAAGTATACTCAACCCCGCTCGCTGTCGCCGCGACGCGACGCATTCAAGCGCAGCGAAATCAACGAATTGGATTTTCGGAGCCCGAAACCCGTCGCTCCAGAACGACGTTTCGCGAAGTGGCGTTCCCGCCTCTCCAAATGCTAATCCCTTGATCCGGCGCGAACAACTCCGACTGGCACGCGTGTTGCGTTGGTCATTGCGTCAACTCGGAAAGGAGAAATGCAATGCGCTATTTGAAATATGGGCTGGTCGCTATGACGCCGATGCTTGGAGCCGCGGGCTTTGCGCAAGGACTCAGCGTGGGCATGTCGGACGGGGTTTTTCTTCAGGCCCAAGCGCCTTCGCAACCTTCGCAATACTCACCCGGTCAGAATCCGACGGACGGAAAGCCGGCCGCGGATCGCGACAGCGGATCCAATCGCGCGGGAACGGGTGGCACCGGTGCGAACGAAGAAGGCAAGCTCGGCACGAACGTCCCGAAGGCCACCGACCCCGCGATGGGGGACGGGCGCGCGGCGGAACGCACGAGCGAACCGAAAACCCAGGCGCGCAAGAAAGACAAGAAAAGCAAGGACACAGGCGTCAACTGACGCCAGAGGATTCATCGCCAGTGAAGCATTCGCGAAGGTGACGCAACAGGCAGGCTGATCTTCGCAGCAGGATCGTCGTCTTCCTCATTCCTCCCTCCCTCCTGGGAAGGCGACCGGTGCGCCCGCAGGAATTCGACTTCCTGCGGGCTTTTTTTTGTTCCCGGTCCATGCCCCGCCTTGTTGCGAAGCCCGCGCCGGGGCCGGTAATATCAGCACTTCCCGAGGGAGAGGAGCGTTATCTATGGCCAGTGCCGGTGGAACTATCGAGTCCGTGCTCCAGGAGGACCGGCTCTTTCCGCCGTCCGCTGACTTCGTCAAGCAGGCCAACGTATCGGGCATGGCGGCCTATCAGGCGCTGTGCGACGAGGCGGCCCGGGACTTCGAGGGTTTCTGGGGACGTCTCGCGAAAGAGAACCTCCTGTGGAAAAAACCTTTCACCAAGGTGCTCGACGAATCCAACGCGCCTTTCTTCAAGTGGTTTTACGACGGCGAGCTGAACGCTTCCTACAACTGCCTCGACCGGCACCTGAAGACCCAACCGGACAAGACCGCGATCATCTTCGAGGCGGATGACGGCAAGGTCACGAAGATCAGCTACAAGCAGCTCTACCACAAGGTCTGCCAGTTCGCGAACGCGCTCAAGGCGCTCGGCATCAAGAAGGGCGAACGCGTGCTCATTTACATGCCGATGTCGATCGAAGCGGTGACGGCGATGCAGGCCTGCGCGCGCATCGGCGCGACGCACTCGGTGGTGTTCGGCGGCTTCTCCGCGAAGAGCGTGCAGGAGCGCGTGATCGACGCAGGCGCGGTCGCGATCATCACGGCCGACGGCCAGATGCGTGGCGGCAAGGAAATCCCGCTCAAGCCGGCGATCGACGAAGCGCTCGCCATGGGCGGCTGCGAAGGCGTGAAGAGCGTCATCGTGTACCAGCGCACCGGCTCCAAGGTGAACATGCAATCGCCGCGCGACAAATGGTGGCAGGACGCGGTGAAAGGGCAGGCGGAAGAGTGCGAGCCGACCTGGGTGAACGCGGAGCATCCGCTCTTCATACTGTATACGTCAGGCTCGACCGGCAAGCCGAAGGGTGTGCAGCACTCGACCGGCGGCTACCTGCTCATGTGCGCGCTCACCATGAAATGGGTGTTCGACTACAAGACCACCGACGTGTTCTGGTGCACCGCCGACGTCGGCTGGGTGACGGGACACAGCTATATCGTCTACGGGCCGCTCGCCTGCGGCGCGACCGAGATCGTGTTCGAGGGCGTGCCCGTTTATCCGGACGCGGGGCGCTTCTGGAAAATGATCCAGGACCACAAGGTGACGGTGTTCTACACCGCGCCCACCGCGATCCGCTCGCTCATCAAGGCGGGCGGCGAGCTGCCGAAAAAATACAATCTGAAGTCGTTGCGCATACTCGGCAGCGTGGGCGAGCCGATCAACCCCGAAGCCTGGATGTGGTACTACAACACCGTCGGCAACCAGCACTGCCCGATCGTGGATACCTGGTGGCAGACCGAGACCGGCGGCCACATGATCACGCCGTTGCCGGGCGTCACGGCGCTGAAACCCGGCTCCTGCACGCTGCCGCTGCCCGGGATCATGGCGGCGATCGTGGACGAGACCGGTCACGACGTGGAGAAAGGCAAGGGCGGGATTCTCGTCATCAAGCGTCCCTGGCCCTCGATGATCCGCACCATCTGGGGCGATCCGGACCGCTACAAGAAGAGCTACTACCCGGAGGACTTCAAGGGCAAGTACTACCTCGCGGGCGACGGCGCGAGCCGCGACATGGACGGCTACTTCCGCATCATGGGGCGCATCGACGACGTGCTGAACGTCTCGGGACATCGCTTGGGCACGATGGAAATCGAGTCGGCGCTGGTAGCGAACGTGAAGCTCGTCGCCGAGGCCGCGGTGGTGGGGCGACCCGACGAGCTGACCGGCGAAGCGGTGTGCGCCTTTGTGGTGTTGAAAGGCCCGCGTCCTACCGGCGACGAAGCGAAAAAAATTGCTCAGGAGCTGCGCGACTGGGTGGCGAAGGAGATCGGCGCCATCGCCAAGCCGAAAGACATCCGCTTCGGCGACAACCTGCCCAAGACGCGCTCGGGAAAAATCATGCGGCGCCTGCTGCGCTCCATCGCCAAGGGCGAGGAGATCACGCAGGACGTCTCGACTTTGGAAAATCCGGCGATCCTCGAGCAACTGAAGCAATCGACCTGAGAAAAGAATTCCCTCTACCTCTGGGAAAAGAATTCCCTCTACCTCTGGGAAAAGAATTCCCTCTCCCCCACCGCGGGAGAGGGTAGGGTGAGGGGGCGAATGATTGGCCCTCACCCCAACCCTCTCCCGCAAGCGGGAGAGGGAGTTTTCGTGTTTAGCACCGAGTCGCTCCGCTCGCGTAAAATCACGGACTCGAAACGGAGAGGTGGATGAGCGGTTTAAGTCGCACGCCTGGAAAGCGTGTTTAGGCTAATAACCTAACGCGGGTTCGAATCCCGCCCTCTCCGCCAGTCCGAATCTCGGCGGATCATGATGGGGATGCAGGTGGCCTTATGAACGGAATCGCAAAGCTGATCTTGTCGGCCGCGGCATTGCTCCTGTCCGGTGAGCTTGCGGCGCAGACCTTCAAATGCACAGATGCAGCCGGAAAAATCACCTACTCCGGCACGAATTGCAAGGAGCTTGGATTGAAAGACGCCGGCGAAGTCAAAGACCGGCTCAATGTGAATCCGGCCTACCGGCCGCCACCCGCGTCAACCAGGCCACAGCTCGCACCCGCTCCAGTCCCGGCCGCCCCAGCCGCCGAAGCCCCGAGCACCGACACGCCGGCCACCGGCGGAGAACCGGCAGATCCGGGGCGACGCTGCTTCACCGTACGCTCTGCCAGGGGCAACGTCACCCGCTGCAACGACAAGGCCGATGAATGAGGCGACGCTACGTCGGGATAACTTCAGTACGCTGCCTCGGATAACTTCAGTAAAAACAGACTGCGAAGGCAGTCGACAAATCCTGCGGTCGCCTCCTCATCGGTGAGTGACAAAACCCCGCCAGGGGCTAAAGCCACCGATAGCGCAACCCAATCCACGCTCCCCGTGGAACTCCGGGACCGCGGAATTGCTCCGGTGCCGTGTTGTTGCCGTCGAAGGTATGGTCGGGACCGGTGAAGAAGTTCTGGCCGAGGATGCCGAAGTTCGAATACTGCTTGTTGAACAGATTCACCACCTGGGCAAATACATCCAGGCCCTTGGCGATCCCATAGCGGCCGTCCAGATTCACCACCGTATAGCCCGGTATGCGGCCGTTCACGTCCTGGTTGTTCTCGTCGCCCCGCGCGAAGATGCTGCTGCTGTAGATGACGTTCGTACCGAGCGAAGCCCGTTCGCCGAAATCGTATTGAAGCCGCAGCTTCAGGTTATGCTGCGGAATGCCGGGAATCCGGTCGCCGGGGCGTACCTGGATGGCCCCAGTAGCGGGATCGGCCGTCGAATTGTTGGGCGAATTTTCCGCAAAAGAAGATTCGTAGGTGGCATTGACGTAGCTGTAGCGTGCCGAGGCCGTGAGCGCATTCCACTTGGTGCCCAGGGCGAGCTCCAGCCCTTCGCGGCGGGTATTGCCGACGTTCTGGAAGAAACCGGCATTCACCGCCCCGACGCCGGAGCTGATGAACTGAATGTCGTCGGTCAGTTCCGTGTGGTAGATCGCCGCGCTCCACTGCGTGTCCTGCGAAACTTTGCCGCGAAGACCTGTTTCCACCGTGCGGGACACGACCTTCTTGAGTGCCGGGTCCGCCAGGAAGTTGTTCGGCAATTTGCATGGCGCCGACGGATCGGCGCAGGCGAGCTCGATCGGCGTCGGCGCCCGCATGCCTTCGTTGTAGGCGGCATAAGCGGTCAGGCGCTCGCTGGGCGTGAAATTGATCCCGACTGCCGGATTGAAGCGGGAGAACGTCTGCTCGCCGTTCAACAGCGGAGCCGTGCCGGTCAGATCCTCGATCTTCACGGTCGTCCAGTTGTAGCGGCCGGCGAGGGTCAGGGTCCATTCCTTGTCCAGGTTGAGCGTGTCGGTGAAGAACACGCCGTAGTACGGGTTGCGGGTCCGCGCGTCGGTGGTTTGCACGAAATCCGAGGTACCGATCGTTGCACGGTAAGGCGTAAACGTGGCCTGCTGGGAATCCTGGGTGAATCGCGCCTTGCCGAAATCCCCGCTGGCTCCGAGCGAGAAACGGTTTTCGCGCTGAGCCATGCGGCCGAGCAGGGTCAGTTGCAGCCCCAGACCGTAACTCTCCTGATCGATCACCGAGCGGTCGTTGGTGGCCTGCGCCGAGTTCGGGTCGTTGGGGTCGAAATCGTCGTTGACGTTGCTGCTGACGTTTTCGTTCCTGTACTTCCGGTAGTAGAACGTTCCGCCGAGGATGACGCTGTCCGAGAGGAAGCGGCTGGCCTTGATGGTGAGAAAGGCAAGATTGTTCTTGTTCTGATCCGGAAACGTATAGGCCTGGCGAACGTTGTCGAAAAAGGACAGGGGAATAGTCTGGGTGCCCTGGAGGGTGTTGTCCGCAAGCGTCAGGCTCACGTCGAAATCGGTCTTCGCGTCCTGCCATCCCAGCTTGCCGAAGAACTGCTGGACCGTGCTCGGGTTGTGCTCGGCCCAACCGTGATCGTCTACATAGTTTCCGGTGAAGAAATAATCCAGCTTGTCCTTTTTACCGCCGTACTCGAACTCGCCACCCTTGCGGCCGAACGACCCTCCGTAAGCCTCGATCGCCCCGCCGGGATAGTAGCTGCCGCTCTTGGTATTGATCGCCAGCGCGCCCCCGAGCGTGTTCAAACCGAAAGCCGGATTGGAGCCGGGGATAAGCTGGATGCTGGAAATGGCCGATTGCGGGATGAGGTCCCAGTTCACCACGTCGCCGAAAGGCTCGTTGATGCGCACCCCGTCCTGGAACACCGAGAGCCCCTGGGGCGTACCGAGTATCGGAGAAGCGGTAAAGCCCCGGAAGTTGACGTCGGACTGGAAAGGATTGCCCTGGGTCGAATTGATCGTGACGCTGGTGGGATTCTGCTCCAGGTATTCGCCGATATTGGTCTGGCGCTGCTGACCGATGTCCTTGCTGCCGAAAACCTGGACATTGGCCGGTACATCGCGGATCGGAGTCCCAAGGCCCGGCAGAGGCGAGAGGCCGATAACCTCCACGGCCGGTATTTCCAGCGCTTCGGCCGGGTTGTCGGCCGCAGCAGCATGCGGCGCCAGCAGGCTCGCGATGACGCTACCCACCGCCATGGCCATGGCACGACGGCGGGGTGGGGCACCGGATGCGCGCGGGGCATCACTCTGTGCGCCGGTCGCGTTCCGCTGCAAGGCGGTGGATTTGCTGCAATAGCTGAGTGCCGGCATGGTGCCCCTTTGAATTTCTCAAAGGGTAGCAAGCCGGAAGGACTCTGTATCGAGAGAAACTCCCGAAATCGGCCGGGAAAATCCTTAGAGCCGATTTCAAAATCAGGATATGTCATTCTGAGCGAAGCGAAGAATCCGCTTTTGCTGCCAAAGAGGCGTCCTCGGAGAAATGAGCCGGGCAGACTCTGGCAGGTGCGGAAGCATCGACGGATCTTGGTCCCGTATTCGGCTAGCGCCCGACCTGCTTAACCTATCTCATTGAATGTCTTGATTTCACCCTTCTGGCCCGCTTCCTGCTTTGTTCCGTAACAATATTGCAGGCCACGTAGCCGGCTAAACCAAAGGGGAGGGTGTTATGTTTTCAGGCAGGAAAAAACAACGGATTTTAGGCGCACTGGTTTCGCTGGTTGCGGTGGTATTTTTGACTGCATGCAGTCCCAGCAGCACCGGCAGCAGTGGTGGCGGTTGTGGCACACAACTGGGATGTTGCCCGGCCACGGGATGTGGCCAGGGTTGGTTCGGTTCATCTACACGGTTGTGCTACAACACCTCGAGTCAATGCTTGTCAGGCGGAAACAGCAATTGCAGGCAATGTTTTTAGAGGCAAGAGAGGGGGCGGCATTGAAAACACTCAAGGACTTTTGTATCGGATTTTTCGGCCTCAGGGCTCTGCATGCGCTGCTTGCCGTCAGCGTATTGACCAATATCGTCCTGGTATCGAGACTGTATTACCCGAACGCAATCGAAGATCTGCGCGCGGCGATGGTGGCTCCGCCCCAGGTGGGGTCCTCCGACCATATCCGCGGGAACCCCGATGCCAAAGTCACGGTGATCGTATACACGGATTTTCAATGCCCCTACTGCACGCGACTGGACGCCTCGATGCGTTCGCTCATGCAGGTGACCGACATGCGTCTTGTGTATCGGCATTTCCCGCTGGATTTTCACTCGCAAGCGGCGAACGCCGCCGAAGCGGCCGAATGTGCCGGGGCTCAAGGAAAATTCTGGGAATATAGCGACAGGCTTTTTGCGTCAGCGGAAAATCTTGGAGACAGAAACACGTTCGACAAGCTGGCGTCCGATCTCGGGGTCGATACGAAGGCATTCGATACCTGCCTTTCGTCGGGGGAATTCAAGAAACGTGTGGCCGACCAGCGTGCGGAAGGCACCGAGAGAAGGATCGGAGTCACGCCCACCTTCTATGTAAATGGCAAACGTTTCCTCGGGGCGATCCCGGAGGATCAATTGAAGCCGCTGCTTGTCTCCAGCGGTACATGAATCAGGCGACTTGTGTGGGGGAAAGCGGTTTGAAAAACGAGAGCCACGTGAACCATGCTCGATTTCACGGTCGCCGTTTCATTTGCAGTTTCATCGTTGGGACGGTCCTTATTTCACGAGTCGGCGCTGCCCTGGGCGGCGATTCGTCTCGAACTCCGACGGAGAGACTCGAACCGGCCATCGGGTCGGAAACCGCCTTGCGGCAGATTCCCGTCAGCAATCTCAATTTGACCCTCACCGGCGTGGTCAGGGGGAAGGCAGATATTGCGTTGATAAGCGTAGAGGGTGCTCGGGACAAGCCGTTTACGGTCGGCGAGGCGGTTGCCCCGGGCGTGAAGCTGATGGCCGTTCGCTCGTTCAGAGCCGTTATCAGCCACGACGGAACACTTGAAAGGCTGGAATTGAGCCGTAGAGCCGGCGCGTCGAGTGGATCGGTCTCTGCGTCGCAGGTACCCGCACCGGTATCCGTGCCCGCGTCCGTATCCGTCCAGCCGCGGCTATTCAAATCAGGTTTCGTAGTGGCTCAGGTTCCAGCTGAAGCCGTTCTGGACATGGGAAACAGCAGATTCAGCGTTAAGTACAGCTTCATCAACGACCAGGTGCAGTCGGGCGATCTCTTCGCCAATGCGAGGATGGAGCCCGATACCAGTGGTGGATTTCGCATTACCGAGATCGTCCCGGGCAGTTTATACGATGCATTGGGATTGAAGGATGGCGATACGATAAGCGCCATCAATGGCAAGTCGCACAAATCCTTTGCCGAGCTGATGAGCCTTTACGAGCAGCGGGACAGTATTAAAACCGTGCAGATTCAAGTTATGCGAGATGGCAGCTTGAATGATCTTCATCTCGAGTTTCAGTAGGGAGCGCCATATAATCCGACGGACCGCTCACTGATTCGGTCTGAGCGTTTCGTCGAGGAACTGCTGCACCGCCTGGAACAACTGCATGCGGTTCTTTTCCATGATGACGGTGTGGGTGCCTTCGCCGATCTCGACGTAGCGCTTGTAGGGAGCGTTGGTGAGTTTCGCGAAGTAGGCGTGCAGCATGTAGCTCGGCAGGTCCTGGTCCCATTCGGCGTGCGCGAGGAAAGTCGGCACGCGGATTTCGGCCGGATCGTAGAGCGGTTTGCCCGCCGACCAGAATTCGCGGCCGTCCTGCTGCACCCCGTTCGGCGCGCGGATTACCGGCGGAGTCATCTTCGAACCCACGGGGTCGCTTTCTATGGTCGCCTTTGCCCAGGCTTCGAACCAGCCGGCGGGAATGAGCGCCGCCTTCTTGTCCTCGGCGACGCCGGTGAGCCAGCGGGCCTTCGCGGAATCCATGGTCACGGCGCGGTAAGCGCCGAGCTTGCCGCCTTTGTCGGTGAGGCTCGCCGAGTTGCGCAGCCAGCCGGGCGCGTAAAGAACCAGCTTCGCGACCTTGTCGTTGTTCTGCGCCGTGTACCAACCCATGATGGAAGTCCCCCAGGACCATCCCATCAGGTTGATTTTCGCGACGCCGCGCCGCTTGCGGATGAAGTCCGACGCTGAGCCGACGTCCTTCACCGCGGTTTCGGTGCGGGCAAAAGGCTCGTTCTGATCGGCGGGCTGGCTCATTTCGGGCGGGCGCGTCGATTTTCCGTAGCCGCGCACGTCGACCAGGTACACGTCGTAGCCGCGGCGCGCGATGTAGTCCATCCAGGACAGGCCGTTCAGTTTCAGGTCGAACGAGGTTTCGGCCGGGTAGGTGGCGCCGTGCACAAAGAGCAGGATCCTGTCCGCGGCGAATTTCTGCGCGCCCTGCGGATGCTTGTTGCGCACGTAGAGCTCGATGCCGGGATCGGCCGCCGGCACCATGAATTCTTCCATGACGATTTTCGGTTCGCCCGCGGCGTTTGCCAGGGCGCAGCACAGCGCCAAAGGCAGCGCGCCGAACCAGCGCAGCGCCTCATGGATTGCAGAGTGATCTGTCATGACTCCTCCTTTTTTAGTTTCACTTAGAATCGGTTTCTTCGCTTTTCGTGGTTCGACAAGCTCACCACGAACGGTATCAAGCTATTTCGAAGCGTGTTCTTAGTGTGCCTCATTCCGGATTGACGGGCGCAAGGACCATTTCGACGAGCGCGAGCTGGCCTTTCGCGACCGCCTCCAGCCCGCGCAGGAGCGCGGGGCGCACCGCGGAAGGCTGCTCGACCGTTTCTCCGTAGCCTCCGTAAGCGCGCGCCAGCGCCGGGTAATCCGGGCGGGGTGCGATGGACAGGCCGGCAAACTTTTTCGTTTTCACCGCCGCCCCATCCGGGTATTCGCGCACCACGTCGAGCTTCTGGGAAAGATAGCCGGCATTGTTGAACAGCACCACGAGGATGGGAAGGCGCAGCTCCTGAGACGCTCCGAAAGAGGCGACGACCGGATTGTAGTAGAAGGCGCCGTCGCCTAGGGTCACGATCACGCTTCGATCCGGGCGCGCGAGCTTCACGCCGAGCGCGGTCCCGAGTCCCACGCCCAGGCCTCCGTAGCTCGCAGAGATGAAGCCGCCGGGCGCGAGGCGCTCGAGCTGGCGCAGCACCTCGTGCCTGTGAGTGATGGTCTCGTCGACGACGACCGCCTTCTCGGGCAGAACGGCGTTCAGCTCGTGTCCGATCCAGGCGGACTCGATCGGCGATCGCGAACCCGAGGCTCTGCCATGCGCGCGGAGTTTTTCCCGCAGCTCGAGGTTGCGCGCCGCCCAGAGCGCCCCTGAGGGAGCGCGCGATCCTTTGGGAAAGGCGCGCGCCAGGCGCTCGCACAACAGCGCGAGCGACGGTTCCACCGCGCCGGCGAGCATCAGATCCGTGCGAAAGCCCCAGTAGGGGAGATTAACGTGGAGCGGCTCCTCGCCGAGCACCGCGATCCGGGCCCCGGATCCGGACAACAGTGAAGGAGGATGAGCGGGCGCCACGGTTTCGACGCAGAACACCAGATCGCTTTCCCCGAGCAAGGCTTTCATGTCCGGCGCGATGCCGCCGTAGAGCGGATGCGCGCGCGGGAAATTCATGTAGGCCGGCTGCCATCCCTCGAACACCGGCGCGCCCAGGGTTTCGGCCAGCTCGACCAGACGATCGACGGCGCCGGCGTCCTTCCCGACTTCTTCGGTGAGGATGACCGGACGAGTCGCGTTGCGCAGCATCTCCGCGAGCTGGTCGAGCGCCGCCGGATCCGCGGCGCCATTGCGCACCAGCGCAGACCCGCGCGGCGCTTCCGCGGCTTGCTCGTCCATCAGGTATTCCGTGGGTATCGAGACGAAGGCCGGGCCGCAGGGCGCGGAGGTCGCGATCTGGCAGGCGCGCTCTATGGTCGCACCGAGGAGGAGGCTGTCGTTGAGAGCGAAACTCCACTTCACGCAGGGCGCGACCAGGCGCGCGGGCCCGCCGAGGTCGGTGAGCAGGCGCAGCCACTGCGGGCCGATGCCGTATTCGGGGCGCTCGCCGAAGCTGATCGATTCTCCCGCGAGCACCACCATGGGGAGGCGCTCGTGCAGCGCCGCGCGAAGACCCATGGTCGCGTGGAGCGCGCCCACGGTCGTGTGGATCACCACGGCGGGGAGCTTGCCGGTCGCCTTGGCATAGCCGCTCGCCATCGCGATCGCGGTTTCCTCGTGACGCGAGGACAGGTACTCCGGAAATTCCTCGCGCGCGGAAGGCATCGCGAGCGCCTCCCACAACGGCGCCCAGTCCGATCCCGGGGAGGCAAAGATCTTCTCCACCCCCATCCTGCGGAGGGTGCGAAGCAAGGCTTGCGCGCCGTTCATGCCATCTTTCTTTTCGCTCATAGTGGCGTTCGGTTTCCGTTGGATCGCGATATTCTCACGAACCGGCGGTTTTGCGCCCAACGGCGGCGCTCGCCGGAAAGACCAGCGATTTGATCACCACCGGCACGGCGCCCGAAGTTTCGAGCAGCGCGCCGATGTCGATGAAGTCGAATTCCTTGAGGACGATGCCGTCGATCGACACGATAGCGTTCGTCAGGCGCGTTTCTTCCAGACAATGGATGCCGATCAGGCCGCCGATGTCGCCGTCGCCGACCAGGATGAGCGGCAGGCCGCGCTCGAGAATGCTCGCGAGACCGGCGGCGATGCCGCGGCAGAACGCATCGAGGCGCGCGAAGGTGGCCGAGCCCTTCCAGCGGTAGCAAAGCGCGACCGCCCGCTCGCCTTCGTGCAGGTCGAGCCGCCGCAGCATGGCCTGCACCGCCGCGGCGATCCCGGCGCTGTCGAGCCTGTCGTCCTCGAGCGGCAAGTGCGGCGCGATGACCGGCACGTTTTTCAGAGGAAGCACGTTCTGCGGCGCGACGAATATGGTGCTGCCGCTCACCTGGATGGTGTACTGGGACGCGCCGATCACGGTGGCGCGGATGCCTTCGTCGGGCCGTTCGATGCGTGGTCCCCAGCTTTCAGCCCTGGCGAGGATGGCCTTAGCGAGCGCGAGACCGAGATCGCCGAAGGTCCTGGCTTCGCGGCTATAGATATATTCCGACACGCCGCCCGAGAACGTGATCGCATCGGGCTTGCGCGCGTTGCGCAAAGGCTTCAGGCGGAGGAGGGCGGTGGCTTCGGTGCCGAGTTCGGGTTTGCTGACGATCTCGAACAAACGCTCGGCCATGCGCCGGACCATCGCGTTCAGGAGATTCGCGTCGGGTTTCCTGCCGACTTCGAGACCCAGCCCGACTTCCGCGGCGATGCGCCGGCCGGCTTCCTCGATACGCGCGACGCATCCCTCGGCGTCGAAGGAAACGATGCGCGCTCCGATATCGGCCGCGGTCATCTCCACGACTTCGCCGGCCTCGCATACGGCAATTTTCGTCGTGCCGCCGCCGATATCGATATTCATGACCCGCGCGGATTCCCGGATGGAGCGTGCCGCGGCGCCCGAGCCGAATGCGGCCAGCGTCGCCTCGAGCGCGTCGCCGGCGGAGAGCGACACGAACTTCCCGGCCTGGGAGGCGAACAGCTCGCCGATCGCGCGCGCGTTGCTGCGCCGGACCGCGACTCCGGTGAGGATCAGGGCGCCGGTATCGATGGCCTCGGGCGAAATCCCGGCAAGCTCGTACTGCCTCTCGATGAACCGGCCCAGAGCCGACGCGTCGATCGCCGCCCCGTCCGATGCGTCTTCCAGATAGGGCGTCAGCAGTATCTCGGATTCGTGGACGAGCTTGCGCTCGGACACCACGTAGCTGCTGTCGAGACGCTCGAGCGTAAGGCGCGAGAAGGCGAGGTGCGAGGTGGAGGAGCCGATGTCGACGCCGACGCTTTCGAGGCGGATTTCGTCCTCGATCTCGAGGCTGCGCCGGACGCTGGAAAAGAAAACTCTCCCGCCGGCGGGCTCATCGCTCATCGGCGCGGGTCAGACGACGCTGGATTTCGGCGCGGCGCCCGCGGGTTGCTGATACCACGCCGGGTCCATGCGGCATTCCACGCCGTTTTGCTTCAGCGTGGCCTCGTATTCCCGCCTCAGATAGGGATCTTCCATCCAGTACGGGATCGCGGTCCCGCCTTCATTGACGTCGATGGCGGTGTAATCGGTGTGCTTCGCGCCGGGCGCGCCCGGGTCGCGGCCCGGATTGTGCGGGCCGAACCAGGCCGTCAGGCGGAAAGGATCGCTCCCCACGCTGAAGTGCTGGTGATACCAGCGCGCGCCGCCGGGGGCGGCGGTCACCATGCCGACCGGTTCGTAGTCGAGGCGGCGGATCTCCGCCTGGTGGCCGTCCTTCCACGGCGTCTCGCCGAGGCGCTCGGGCCAGGAATAGGTGTAGCCCTTGCCTTGCAGGCAGATCAGCACCGCGGCCGAGGTGTGCGCGTGCGCCTTGGAGTAGCGGCCGTTCTCGTGCTGGCCGATCCAGAAATAGAAGCAGTTGTTGGTCATGAAGGGCTCGACGCGGCGCCAGCCGACCGAGCGGCGGTTGTCGAGCGGCAGATCGCAGTGGACGGCATCGGGGATGAGGTTGGTGCGGCGCATGGCCAGGCCGCGCACCGGATCGGGCTCGATGTCGTCTTTCGGCTTGTAGAAATCGTCGGCGCCGCTGAAGCGGTCGCGGAACACGAAAGGATTGTTGAACACCGCCTCGACGTTGTTGATCATGTTGAGCACATTGGGCGCGGTCGTGCCGGCGAGGAGGAGGGCGCCGCCGGAAGTGGCGTTGACCAGGCGGTGCCAGGCGTTCATGGGGATGGAGAACATCGATCCCTTCTGCCATTCGAAGACGTGCTTTTTCGTATCGCCTTCGAGCCAGACCTCGGTGGTGCCGCGCCCTTCGACGACGAGAAAGATTTCCTCGTACATGTGCTTCTCGGGGTTGATCGCGCCCGCCGGCGGCACTTCGATCACGTAGCAACCCCATTTCGTCTCGGTGCCGTAGAGCTGGATGTAGTGGCCGCGGCCGCCGGTGCGCTTCCATGGCACGAGCGGAAGATCCTGCACTCGCCGGATGCCGATGCCGCGAAAAACCGGAATGCCCTCGGACTCCATGAAGGCGTCGTAAGGCGTCGGCTGTCTTTTGAACTCTCCGAAGCCGGCCTTGCGCGTGCCGCTCGGTTCGTGCCAATGGGTCTGGTCTTTTTCGTGCGGCATGAAAATGCTCTCGCTTGTAGTATTCGGTGTTCGAACGATTTCCGACGATGTTCCGATAATACGCGGGCACATGAGGAGCACGCAATGCGGATGAAGCACGCGATCTCCCTGCTGCAGGCGCTGGCTCTGATGCCGGCGTGGGCGCCGCTCGCGGTCGCGCAATCGCCGGAGAAGAATGCGGCCGTCTATCGCTACGAGGGCAGCGACCGAACGCAGCGCCTGGTCGCCGGGGCCCGGCAGGAGGGAAAGCTGGTGGTCTACACTTCGCTCGCCACCTCGGAGTCCGTGCCGCTCGCCGCGGCGTTCGAAAAGAAGTACGGCGTCAAGGTCGAACTGTGGCGTTCGCTCAGCGACCAGGTCGGCCAGCGCGTGCTGAACGAAGCCAGGGCGCGCCGCCACATCGTCGACGTGGTGGAAACCAACGGCCCGGTGCTGGAGGCGCTGGCGAGGGAGCGGGTGCTGGGGCGGTTTTCCAGTCCCCATATCGCCGACATCCCTGCCTGGGGCGTACCGGCGCACGGTCTCTGGGTCGCGGACCGCGTTGATTTTTTCGTCGTCGCGTTCAATACGACCAAGGTGCGCCGCGAAGATCTGCCGGCGGGCTACGAAGGCTTCCTCGATCCGAAATGGAAAGGGAAGATCGGGCTGGAAGCGACCGACCAGGAGTGGCTCTTCGGACTGGCCAGGCACTGGGGCGAAAAGCGCGCGCTGGATTTCTTCGACCGCCTCGTGGCGATGAAGCCGGATGTGCGCAAGGGACACGTGCTGCTCTCGGAACTGGTCGCGGCGGGCGAGGTGCCGGTGAGCCTGACCAACTACGCTTCCAACGCCGATTCGATGAAGCGCAGGGACAAGCCGATCGACTGGAAGCCGGTCGAGCCGGTGATCGGCAGGCCGCAGGCACTCGGCCTTGCGGCCAGTGCACCTCATCCCAACGCTGCGCTGCTGTTCTCCGATTTCGTGCTGTCCCCGGAAGGGCAGCAGCTGTTCGATTCAATGGGGCGCTTCCCCGCGAACCAGAAAGTGAAAAGCAGGCTGGGCAACTTTCCCTTCGTGATGCTCGATCCCGTCGTATTGGTCGACGAGGACGAGAAATGGCTTAAGCTCTGGGACCGGCTGACGGCTTCGAGATAGCGCCGCTCTGAGGAAGGCCTGAACAAACGCCGATTTCGTCGTCCCCGCGGAAGCGGGGACCCAGAGGCTTTCGTTGCCCGACGCTGGATTCCCGCCTTCGCGGGAATGACGGCACTAATCAGATCCCCAGGCGCTGCCAGATGATCGAGGTCAAACCCGCCTGGTTCATGGTGTAGAAATGCAGGCCGGGCGCGCCGGCGGAGAGCAGGCGGTCGCACAACTCGGTGACCACGTCCAGACCCAGGCTCCTGATTGATGCGAGGTCGTCGCCGAAGCCCTGCATCTTCAGGCGCAGCCAGCGCGGAATCTCGGCGCCGCAGCTGTCCGAAAAGCGCGCGAGCTGCGAGAAATTTGCTATCGGCATGATGCCCGGCACGATAGGCGTTTTCACGCCGAGCGCCTCGCAGTCGTCGACGAAGCGGAAATAGGCATCGGCGTTGAAGAAATACTGGGTGATGGCCGAATCGGCGCCGGCGTCGATCTTGCGCTTGAAGTTCTGCAGATCGTCCCTGGGGCTTCGCGCCTGCGGATGGATCTCGGGATAGCAGGCGACCTCGATATGGAAATGATCGCCCGTCCGTTCCCGAATGAAGGCCACGAGCTCGCTTGCGTAGCGCAACTCGCCCGCGCTCGCGGACCCTGAAGGCAGGTCCCCGCGCAAGGCGACGATGTGATCGATACCTTTCGCCCGGTACAGCTCGAGCGTTGCGGCGATATCGGCGCGCGTCGCGCCGACGCAGGAGATGTGAGGGGCGGCGGGATGGCCGCCGGACACGATCTCGAGCACGGTCTCCAGCGTGCGGTCGCGCGTGGAGCCGCCCGCGCCGTAGGTGCAGGAGAAAAATCGCGGCTTCAGCTGTCCGAGCTGCTTCCAGGTGGTGCGGAGCTTTTCCATTCCCTCGGGGGTCTTGGGAGGGAAGAACTCGAAACTGAAGGTTCGCGGGTGTTTTTTCTGCGATTCCATTATGGGGAGTCGTGAATCGGTAGCAAATCATAGTCGTCCCCGCGGAAGCGGGGATCCAGGGACTTTGGATGGAAGTCGCTGGATTCCCGCTTTCGCGGGAATGACGCCGGAGTACTCAGCGTATCGACTAGGTAAGCAGCCTCAACCATCGCAAGCAGCCTCAACCATCGCAAGCAGTCTCAACCATCGCAAGCAGCCTCAGCCATCGCAAGCAGTTCCCACCTCAAGGATCGTAGCCGAGATTCGGGGCAAGCCAGCGTTCGGTCTCCTCGAGTGCGAGCGCCTTGCGCCGGGCGTAGTCCGCGACCTGGTCTTCGCCGATCTTGTCCACCGCGAAATACCGGGCGTCCGGGTGGGCGAGGTAGAAGCCGCTCACGCTTGCCGCGGGGAGCATGGCATAGGACTCGGTGAGCGTCATATCCGCTTCGTTCGCCGCGAGCAGCTCGAACAGCGCGCCTTTTTCCGTGTGATCGGGACAGGCCGGATAGCCGGGCGCGGGCCGGATGCCGCGGTATTTCTCGGCGATCAGCTCGGTGCTCGTAAATTTCTCGTCCGCCGCATAACCCCAGTATTCCTTGCGCACGCGCTCGTGCAGGAATTCCGTAAATGCTTCGGCGAGCCGGTCGGCGATCGCCTTCACCATGATCGCGTTGTAGTCGTCGTGCTTTTCCTCGAACGCCTTCACCGCTTCGTCGGCGCCGATTCCGGTCGTGACGGCGAACGCGCCGACGTAATCCGGAACGCCCGAGCCCCTGGGTGCGACGAAGTCGGCGAGGCACAGGTTCGCGCGGTCCGAAGCCTTTTCGGTCTGCTGGCGCAGGCAGTGCCATACCATCGCCGTCTCGCGGCGCGATTCGTCGGCGTAGATCTCGATGTCGTCGCCGACGCTCGCCGCCGGATACAGGCCAAACACCGCGTTGGCTTTCAAGGTTTTTTCGGTGACGATTTTTTCCAGCATCGCCCGGCCTTCGGCGAACACGTTGCGCGCCGCCTCGCCGACCACCGGGTCCTCGAGGATCTTCGGATAGCTTCCGGCGAGATCCCAGGTCTGGAAGAACGGCGCCCAGTCGATATAGCGGGCGATCTCGGCGAGATCGTAGCTGCGCAGGAGCCGGCGCCCGAGGGCGCGGGGCCGCGCCGGCGCGTAGCTCCGCCAGTCGATACGGTGGGCGTTGGCGCGGGCTCTTGCGATCGGCACCAGCGCCTGTCCCTTTTTCGCGGCGTGCTGCGTGCGGGCCTTTTCATAGTCTTCCCGCAGGGACTGCACATAGTCCCGGTTCAGGTCGGTCGAGAGCAGGTTGGAGCAGACGGATACAGAGCGGGAGGCGTCGGGCACGTACACGGTGGTGCTCGAGTAGTGCGGGGCGATCTTCACCGCGGTGTGCACGCGCGAGGTCGTCGCTCCGCCGATGAGAAGGGGAATGGTGAAACCCTGCCGCTGCATTTCGTGCGCCACGTGCGCCATTTCCTCCAGAGAAGGCGTGATCAGGCCCGACAGGCCGATGATATCGGCTTTCTCCGCGCGCGCAGTGTCGAGGATCTTCTGCGCCGGGACCATGACGCCGAGGTTGATCACTTCGAAGTTGTTGCACTGGAGCACCACCGTCACGATGTTCTTGCCGATGTCGTGTACGTCGCCCTTGACCGTGGCGATCACGATCTTGCCCCTGGGCTTCACGTCGCCGGACTTTTTCTTTTCCGCTTCGATGAAAGGCACCAGGTGCGCCACCGCCTGCTTCATCACCCGCGCCGATTTCACCACCTGCGGCAGGAACATCTTTCCCGATCCGAACAGGTCGCCGACGATGTTCATGCCGTCCATCAGCGGGCCCTCGATCACCTGGATCGCGCGCTCGTACTTGCCGCGGGCTTCCTCGGTGTCCTCGATGACCCAATCGGCGGTGCCTTTCACGAGTGCGTGCGCGAGGCGTTGCTCGACCGGCTCCTTGCGCCAGGCGAGCTCGTCGGCCTGCGTCTTGCCCGTGGCCTTTACGGTGGTGGCGAATTCGACCAGGCGCTCGCCTGAGTCCGGCCGCCGGTTGAGCACCACGTCCTCGACCCGCTCGCGCAAGTCCGCGGGAATATCCTCGTAGACGCCGAGCTGCCCGGCATTGACGATGCCCATGGTCATGCCGGCGCGCACGGCGTGATAGAGGAACACGGTGTGAATCGCCTCACGCACGGCATCGTTGCCGCGGAAGGAGAACGAGACGTTCGACACGCCGCCCGAGATCTTGGCATGCGGGAGCTCGCGCTTGATCGCGCGCGTCGCTTCGATGAAATCCTGGCCGTAATTGTTGTGCTCTTCGATGCCGGTGGCGATCGCGAAGATGTTCGGGTCGAAAATGATGTCCTCGGGCGCGAAACCGACCTCTTCGACCAGAATCCGGTAGCAGCGCCGGCAGATCTCGATCTTCCGGGCGAGCGTGTCGGCCTGGCCCTTTTCGTCGAAGGCCATGACGACGACGGCGGCGCCGTAGCGGAGCGCAAGCCGCGCATGACGGACGAATTCGGCTTCGCCTTCCTTCAGCGAAATCGAATTGATCACGCACTTGCCCTGCACGCACTTGAGTCCGGCTTCGATGACGGACCACTTCGAGGAATCGATCATCACCGGCACGCGCGAGATGTCGGGCTCCGAGCCGACGAGGTGCAGGAAGGTGGTCATCGCCTTCTGGGAGTCGAGCATCGCCTCGTCCATGTTCACGTCGATCAGCTGCGCGCCGTTCTCCACCTGCTGGCGCGCCACGGCGAGGCCTTCGTGGTAGTCGCCGGCGAGGATCAGGCGGGCAAAGGCCCGGGAGCCGGAGACGTTGGTGCGCTCTCCTGCGTTGACGAAGAGGGAATCGTCGCCGATATTCAGCGGTTCGAGGCCGGAAAGCCGCAGCCTCCGGTCGGCGGCAGGCGGCTTGCGCGGTGGCAGGGCGCGCACCGCGTTCGCGATGGCGCGGATGTGATCGGGTGTCGTGCCGCAGCAGCCGCCGACGATGTTCAGAAAGCCGCTTTCGCCGAATTCCCGGAGCAGGCCCGCGGTATATTCCGGCGGCTCGTCGTAGCCGGTATCGGAGAGCGGATTGGGGAGGCCCGCGTTGGGGTAGCAGCTGATATAGGTATCGGCGACCTTCGACAGCTCTTCGATGTAGGGGCGCATGAGCTTCGCGCCGAGCGCGCAGTTCAGGCCCACCGCGATCGGCCGCGCGTGCCGCAGGGAATTCCAGAAGGCCTCGGACGTCTGGCCCGTAAGGGTGCGCCCGGACTGGTCGGTGATGGTGCCGGACACGATGACCGGAAGACGCTGTCCGCGTTGCTCGAAGAGCGTCTCGATGGCGAAGATGGCTGCCTTCGCGTTGAGCGTGTCGAAAATCGTCTCGAGCAGGATCAGGTCGGCGCCGCCGTCGGCAAGTCCCCCGAGGGCCTCGCCGTAGGCTTTCACCAGCTCGTCGAAATAAATGTTGCGGAAACCCGGATCGTTGACCTCGGGCGAGATCGACGCGGTCTTATTGGTCGGCCCGAGCACGCCGGCGACAAAACGCGGCTTCCCCGGGTCGCGCTCGGTAGCCCGGTCGGCCGCGTCGCGAGCGAGCCTGGCGGCGGCATGGTTCAGGTCGTACACCAGGCGCTCCAGGCCGTAGTCGGCCTGCGAAGGAGCGTTCGAGTTGAAGGTATTCGTTTCGATGATATCGGCGCCGGCCTCGAGATACGAGGCGTGGATCTCGGCGATCACGGCCGGCTGCGTCAATGTGAGCAGATCGTTGTTGCCCTTCAGGTCGCGCTCGGACCTGGCGAAGCCTTCGCCGCGGAAATCGGCCTCCGAGAGCTTGTAGCCCTGGATGGTCGTGCCCATCGCGCCGTCCAGTATCAGGATGCGGCGGTCGAGCAGGGCCCTAAGTTCCTCGCTTCTGTCAGGCCGCATGATGGCGGCGGGCGGCCGCGCGAACGCGCATGCGGCGGGCCGCTTCGGCCATTCTCGCGACAGTCATGCTTCGCTCCTTTGACGAATGGAGCATCATCGCTTATGCTTATATATGAATCCAGTGAAAGTTTATACGTATAGTATGAAAATTATTCATAGCTTATGCTCGAAGTCCGCCACCTCCGAACGCTGATCGCGCTCGCCGAGGCGGGCACGGTGTCGCGCGCCGCCGAGCGCGTGCATCTGACCCAGTCGGCGCTTTCGCATCAGTTGAAGGCGCTGGAGTCGCACTACGGCCTGGCGATGGTGAAGCGCCACGGGCAATCGGTGCAGCTGACCGAGCCGGGACGGCGGCTGGTGGCCCTGGGCCGCACCGTGATGAACGAGGTCCAGACCGCGGAGCGCGATCTCACCAAGCTCGCCCGGAAGCCCGCGGGGACGCTGCGCATCGCGCTCGAATGCCACACCTGCTTCGACTGGCTGATGCCGATCATGGATGCTTTTCGCAAGCACTGGCCGGAAGTGGAGCTCGATCTGGTATCGGGTTTTCATCCCAAGCCGCTCGCCCTGCTCGCCGATAACAAGACCGATCTGGTGATCGGTTCGGAGAACAAGCCGCGGCGGGGCATCGTCTACCACCCGCTGTTTCGCTTCGAAGTGCTCGCAGTGATGCCGACCGACCACCGGCTGAAGGCGAAGCGCTATCTCGCCGCGAGCGACTTCGCGAAGGAAACGCTCATCACTTATCCGGTGCCCGAAGAGCGCATCGACCTGATCCGGCGGGTGCTGAAACCCGCCCGGGTCCATCCCAGGCGCCGCACCACGGAACTCACGGTCGCCATCCTGCAGCTGGTCGCGAGCCGCCGGGGCGTTGCCGCGCTGCCGAACTGGGGAATCAAGAACTACGTGGACTATGGATATGTGATCGCGCGGCGCATCGGCAAAGGCGGGTTGTGGAGCAACCTGTACGGCGCCACCACCGGCGAAGTGGCGCGCCTGCCCTTTGTCCGGGATTTCCTGGAAACGGCCCGGCGCGAATGTTTCGCCAAGCTCGACGGGGTGGTGCCGGTGCAGTGACTACCTGTTCATCCAGCGCACCGGGATCGCCGTGATGTCGCCCTTTCCCAGGCCCGCGCGGGACGCGTCGTCGTAGCATTGCAGCGCGCTCGAGGTGACGGGAAGATCGGCGCCGAAGGATTTCGCCTCTTCGATCATCGTCCGCAGGTCCTTGCGCATGGCGTCGATGTCGACGGTGATGGGGCCGACGTCTTTTCCCTGCAGCGCCGCAGTGAGCGCCGCTCCCCGATTTTTCAGCACATTGGGTCCACCTGAAGTATCGGCGAAGATATCGACGATCTTCGCCGGCTCGAGCCCCAGCGTGCGGCACAGTGCCAAGGCCTCGCCAAAGGCCTGCCAGAAGACGAGCAGGGGCAGGTTGATCGCGAGCTTCATGCTGGCGCCGGCGCCGACGGGCCCGACGTGCTCGATGCGGCGGCATAGCTGCTCGAGCAGGGGTTTTGCGCGGGCGACGTCGGCCGCCTCTCCTCCGACGAAGCCGAAGAGCTTCCCGTCCTTCGCGGGGCCGACGGTTCCCCCGACCGGGCATTCGATCATGGCCGCACCCTTTTCCCTGATTCCTGCCGAGAGCTCGCGCTCGGTCTCGGGCCGGACCGTGCTCATTTCGATAAAGAGCTTTCCGGCCACGCTTCCCGACAGGAGCCCGTCTCTGCCGCGGTAGGCGGTGTCGATCGCCGCGGCATCGGTGAGAATGGTGATCACCGTTTCCGAGAACGAAGCCAGCTGAAAGGGCGTTGCGGCGATTTTCGCGCCGGCCGCGGCGAGCGGCTGGGTCTTCGCCGCCGTGCGGTTCCAGACGGTAAGCTCATGCCCGAGACTCATGAGACGCTGGGCGATTGCCGCGCCCATTCTGCCGGTGCCTGCGATTCCGATTTTCATTTGAAGTCCTTCTTTCGCGACGCCGGGTTGACACCCGCTGCCGCGTGGGTTCAAATTAGCTGCCACAATAAATATAACAGTTGCAGCAAGGTTTGCTGGCGAAGGCCGCTTCACCCCAAGGAGAGCGAATGGAGTCGCCCAAGAGCGAGCTCCGCGACGGGATGCGCATCGACTGGGACGTCCCGATCGCAATGGACGACGGGGTCGTGCTCCGGGCGGACATCTACCGGCCGGAGAAGGAAGGGCGGTTTCCGGTCATTCTCAGCTACGGCCCCTATGCCAAGGGCCTGGCCTTCCAGGACGGCTATCCGAGCGCCTGGCAGCGCATGGTCGCCGAGCATCCCGATGTCGCCTGCGGCTCGACCAACCAATACCAGAACTGGGAAGTCGTCGATCCCGAGAAATGGGTTCCGGAAGGCTATGCCTGCGTGCGTGTCGATTCGCGCGGGGCAGGGCGCTCACCCGGTTTCATCGACCATTTCTCCCCGCGCGAAACGAAAGACTTCTACCATTGCATCGAATGGGCCGGGGTGCAGGCCTGGTCGAGCGGCAAGGTCGGCCTGAACGGCATTTCCTACTACGGCATCAACCAGTGGCACGTCGCCTCGCTGCAACCGCCGCACCTCGCCGCGATGTGCATCTGGGAAGGCGCGGCCGACTGGTACCGCGACATGACGCACCACGGCGGCATCCTCTCGACGTTCTGGGCCAACTGGTACGACATGCAGGTGAAGACGGTGCAGTACGGCCTCGGCGAGCGCGGCCCGAGGAGCCGCGTCACCGGCGAGCTCGTTTGCGGCGATGAGACGCTTTCCGATCGCCAGCTGCAGAAGAACCGCTGCGATTTCGGCGACGACATTCTCGCGCATCCGCTGGATGACGACTATCACAAGGCGCGCTCACCGCAGTGGGAGAAGATCACCGTGCCGCTCCTGTCCACCGCGAACTGGGGCGGGCAGGGGCTGCACCCGAGGGGCAACTTCGAGGGCTTTGTGCGTGCGGCGTCCAGAGAAAAATGGCTGGAAGCGCACGGCATCGAGCACTGGACGCATTTCTACACCGACTACGGCGTCGACCTGCAGAAGCGCTTCTTCGCGCATTTCCTCAAAGGCACGGACAGCCGCTGGAAAGAACAGCCGCGGGTGCAGCTGCAGGTGCGCCACGTCGACCGTTTCGTGGCGCGGCACGAGGACGAATGGCCGATACGGCGCACGCAGTGGACGAAGTTTTATCTCGATCCCGCCGCGCACAGCCTGGCGCGCGACCCGGCGAAATCCGCCGGGAGCGCCGCCTACGACGCGCTCGGCGACGGCCTGACTTTCGTCGCGCCGCCCTTCGAACGCGAAACCGAGATCACCGGGCCGCTGGCGGCGAAGCTGTTCGTGTCCTCGTCCACCGCCGACGCGGATCTTTTTCTTGTGTTCCGAGTGTTCACGCCGGACATGCGCGAGATCGTTTTCATGGGCGCGATCGACCCGCACACGCCGATCGCCCAAGGCTGGCTGCGCGCCTCGCACCGCAAGCTCGACCCGAAACTTTCCACCGAATACCGGCCTTATCACACGCACGACCAGCTGCAGCCGCTGAAACCGGGCGAGGTGGTGCCGCTGGACGTGGAGCTGTGGCCGACTTCAATCGTGGTTCCCGCCGGCTATCGCATCGCGCTCACCGTGCGCGGACGGGATTACGAGTGGCAGAAGTCCAGCGGCGCGAAGCTTTCCAATTTCAAGAACGAGTTGCGCGGCTGCGGGCCCTTCCTGCATGACGATCCGCGCGACCGCCCGGCGGCGGTGTTCGGCGGCAGAAATACGCTCCACGCCGGGCCGGGGCGCGAATCCTATATCCTCGTTCCGGTGATTCCGGCAAAACCTTGAGAGTCTTACAGGAAGAATCTAGCCAAAGGAGAAGCTCGTGGGATTGAAACTCTACGGATTCTGGCGCTCGCTCGCCACCTACCGCGTGCGCACTGCGCTTGCTTTAAAAGGCGTCCAGGCGGAACAAGTCTCCATCAATCTTCTGGAAGGCAAGCAGCACACGGCGGAATACAAGGCGGTCAATCCGCAGAGCGTATTGCCGGCGCTCGTCATCGACAACGGACCACCACTGTTTCAGTCGATGGCCATTCTCGAATATCTGGAAGAGACGCACCCGAATCCCCCGCTCCTGCCGAAAGACCCGCGCGGCCGGGCGCGGGTGCGCGGTCTCGCGCAGATCGTCGTGAGCGACGGCCATCCGCTGGTCGTCCCGCGCATCCGCGGTTATCTGGAGAAGGAAATGCACCAGGACGAGCCGGCGCGCAACAAATGGCTCGCGCACTGGACCGCAAAGGCGCTGGAAGCCCTCGAAGCGCATCTCGCGGCGGAAAAGGAGACCGGCCGCTTCTGCCACGGCGATGCGGCTACCCTCGCCGATATCTGCCTCGCGTCCCAGGTGTTCGGGGCGAAGTTTTTCAACGTCGACACCGCCGGCGTGCCGACGGTCATGCGTATTTTCGGGGAATGCATGAAAATCGACGCTTTCGACCGTTCGCAGCCGGCCAAGCAGCCCGACGCACCCAAGAACCCCGTCCACTGACCGCGTCAAAGGAGGAAACATGGCATTCAATCGCAGGCGATTCATTCAGGCGACCGGAGCCGGACTCGGTGCCTCCGCGCTCGGCTTTCCGGCCATCGGGCGCGCGCAAAGCGGCGCGATCCGGCTCGGACTCATGACGGTCAAGACAGGTCCGCTCGCCTCCGGCGGCATCGATATGGAACGCGCGCTGCAGCAATTCCTTAAAGAACGGAACTACACGCTTGCCGGGCGCAAGGTCGAACTGATCGTCGCCGACTCGGGCGGCGTGCCGGCGCAGGCGCGCACCAAGATCCAGGAGCTGGTTGAGCGCGACAAGATCCACATCATGATCGGGCCGCTCGACACCGCCTCCGCGCTCGCGGCCGACGACTACATCCGCAGCGCGCAGTTGCTGACGCTTTCGGTCGCGGCGGCCGAAGACATGACCCAGCGCAAACCGAATCCCTGGTTTACGCGCGGCACGTCCACTTCGTCGCAGTGCTCGATGCCGCTGGCCGACTACTGCACCAAGACGCTCAAGTACAAGCGCATGGTGACGATCTCCGACGACATCGCCTACGGTCACGAAATGTGCGCCGGCTTCCAGCGCGTGTTCGAGGAGGCGGGCGGCAAGATCATCCAGAAGCTGTACCCGCCGCTCACCGTTCCGGACTATGGCACTTATCTCGCGCAGCTCAAGACCAACGCGGACGGTGTCTTTCTCGGCTTTGCCGGTTCGAACGGCTTCCGTTTCCTGCGCCAGTTCAACGAGTACGGCCTGAAGGGCAAGATCGCACCGGTGGGCGGCATGACGGCGCTCGACGAAGCCGTGCTGCGCAACATGGGCGACGAAGCGCTGGGCATCATCACTTCGTGCTGGTATTCGGCCGAAATCGAAAACGCGATCAACAAGAAGTTCGTCGCGAATTTCCGCGTCGACTGGGGCTACGATCCGGGCTTCTACGCGGCCGCCACCTATGTCGAGGCCGCGGTGCTGGAAGCGACCCTGGACAAGATCCAAGGGAAGATCGAGGACAAGCCGGCGTTCATGAAAGCGGTGCGCAGCATCAAGGTCGACACCGCCCGGGGGCCGGTTGCGTTCGACAAATACGGCAACGTGGTCGGCAACATCTATATCCGCAAGGTCGAGCGCAAGGACGGACGGCTGGTGAACCGGGTGATTCACAGCTACCCGAACATCAGCCAGTTCTGGACCTACAAGCCGGAAGAGTTCCTGAAGAATCCGGTGTACTCGCGCGACTGGCCGCCCGCCAAGAATCTGGAATCGTGAGCTTCTGAAACCCGAAAGCGGGGCCGGAATCACCGGCCCCGCGCTTTTATGCAGTATTGGATCATCCAGACCCTGAACAGCTTCGCCCTCGGCGGCCTGCTGTTTCTTCTCGCCGCGGGTTTCTCGCTCATCTTCGGCCTGATGCGCATCGCCAATCTCACCCACGGTTCCCTGTACATGCTGGGGGCCTATGTCGGCGTGTCCGTGCTCAAGGTCGTTCCCAATCTGTGGCTCGCCGCGTTGATCGGCGGCCTGGTGATCGCGGTGTTCGGCGGCTTGGTCGAGCGCCTGATCCTGCGCGCGCTTTCCGGGAACGCGCTTGGGCAGGTCCTGGTGACGCTGGGCATCTCGTTCATCATCGCCGACCTGTGCCTGATGGTCTGGGGCGGCGATCCGATTCCCATCCCGACGCCACCGGCGCTGCAGCAGCCCATTCTCGTCGGCGGCGTGGCCTTTCCGACCTATCGCCTGGTCGTGGTCGCCATTGCGGTAGTGACTGCGCTCGCTTTGCATCTGCTGATGGACCGCACCCGGATCGGCGCGATGATCCGCGCGGGCGTCGACGATATGCAAATGGCGCGCGCGGTCGGCATCCCGGTGTCGTGGCTTTTCACGGCTGTGTTTTGCCTGGGTGCGGCGCTCGCCGGGGCGGGCGGCATCATCGGCGGGCCGATCATGTCGGCATATCCCGGTCTGGACGCCGACATGCTCCCGCTTGCCCTGATCGTGGTCATTCTGGGAGGAGTCGGGAGCCTGCTCGGCGCCTTCGTCGGTAGTTTCCTGATCGGCGCCATCTACACCTTCGGCACGGCGATCTTTCCGGATCTTGCCTACGTGATCCTGTTCCTGCCGATGATAGTGGTGATCGCGTTCCGGCCGCGCGGACTTTTTGGCCGGCGGAGCGTATGAAGCGGGCAGGGTGGGTGGTTCTCGCCGCGGCGCTCGCCGTCCTTCCTTGGGTGGCGGGGGAGTACTACATCAATCTCGTCAGCCAGATTTTCATCGCCGCGATTTTCGCCGCGAGCCTCAATTTGCTGGTCGGCTATGGCGGCCTGCCTTCTCTCGGCCATGCCTCCTGGCTGGGACTTGCCGCGTATATGTCGGCGTGGATGTCGCTGAAGCTCGGCCTGGGACACTGGATCACCGCGCCCGCGGCGCTCGCCGGGACGACGCTCGTCGCTTGCGTGTTCGGCTGGATCGCGCTGCGCGCCACGGGCCTGAGTTTTCTGATGATCACGCTGGCGCTCTCGCAGGTGCTCTGGGGCACGGCCTATCGCTGGGTTTCGGTGACCGACGGCGACAACGGTTTGCGCGGACTGACCCGGCCGGCGCCTTTCGGCATCGGCCTTGAGGACGCGGCTTCGTTTTATTACTTCGCCCTGGCGATCACGGTTGCCGCAATCTGGTTGATGGCGATATTCGTCGCATCGCCGTTCGGCGCCACGCTGCGGGGAGCGCGCGACCAGGCGCGGCGCATGAGCGCGCTCGGCCACGACGTCTGGCTGATTCGCTGGATCACTTTCGTCTATTCCGGATTCTGGGGCGCGGTATCGGGACTCCTGTTCGTGTATTACAACAAGTACATCCACCCGGCGTCGCTCTCACTCACCACCTCCGCCGAAGCGCTGCTGGGAGTGATCGCGGGAGGCTCCGGAACGCTCGGCGGACCGATCGTGGGCGCGGCGATCGTGATATTCCTCAAGAATTACGTTTCCGCCTATGTCGAGCGCTGGAACATGCTGCTCGGATTCGTATTCGTCTTCATCGTGATCTTCATGCCCGAAGGCGTCGTACCGGGTCTGCGCCGCCTCTTTGGGCGGGCGATGAAGGCGTGGAGGAGTACCCGATGACGCCCGCCTTGCGGCTCCGCGAGCTCAAGAAGTCCTTTGGCGGCCTGCCCGCCATGAACGGGGTTTCCCTCGAGGTCATGCCCGGCGAACGGCGGCTCATCATCGGACCGAACGGAGCGGGGAAGACGACGCTGTTCAATCTGATCACGGGGGATCTGCGCCGCGATTCCGGCGCGATCCACCTGTTCGGCGACGAAGTGTCGCGCCTGAAGCCGCACCAGCGCGCCCACCGCGGGCTCGCCCGCACCTATCAGATCATCACGCTTTTCCCGAAAGACTCGCTCGAGCACAACCTGGTGCTGTCGCTGCTCGGCTTGTCGAAGTCACGCTGGAACGCGTTCAGGCCGCTCGCCCGGTACACGGGTCTCAACGAGGAAGCGCGGCGGGTACTGGGACGGGTCGGCCTGGAACACCTTGCGCAGCGTCCAATCGGCGCCGTGTCCTACGGGGAGAAACGCCGCCTCGAAATCGCCATGGCGCTCGCGCAGGAACCCAGGCTGCTGCTGCTCGACGAACCGTTCGCAGGGCTTTCGCGCGAGGAGCGCGGCGCGATGAAGGAATTGATCGCGGGTATTCCGCGGGAAGTCACCGTCGTCATGATCGAGCACGACATGGACACGGCGCTGGATTTCGCCGAGAGGATCACCGTGCTGCACTATGGCAGCGTGATCGTCGAGGGCACCCGCGCCGAAGTGGTCGCTCATCCGAAGACGCGCGAGGTCTATCTCGGTGACTGAGGCCCTTTCACTTTCAGGCATCGACGCGCTCTACGGCGAGAGTCATGTCTTGCACCAGGTATCGTTCAATCTGAACGCCGGCCGGGTACTGGCGCTCCTGGGCCGGAACGGTGCCGGCAAGACGACCTGCATGAACGCCATCATCGGCTTCCTGCCGCCCCGCAACGGAGAGGTGCGCCTCTTCGGCGAGGCGATCGGAAGGCTTTCGCCCGAAACCATCTCGCGCAAGGGCGTGGGCTTCGTGCCGCAGGGCCGGCGGATCTTCGCCAACCTCAGCGTGCGGGAGAATCTGGTCGTCTCCAGGCAGAAGCGCGCAGGCGTGAAGCTGCCGTGGACCCTGGAACGGGTGATCGAGCTGTTTCCCCGCCTGAAGGAGAGGCTGCAGCAGGTGGCTGGCTCGCTCTCGGGAGGCGAGCAGCAGATGCTGGCGATCGGGCGCGCGCTTATGGGGAACCCGCGCGTGCTGCTGATGGACGAG
>Ga0193726_1000493_pt1 | contig 40975 bp, 32 predicted proteins | sample H2c1metaG_FD_144928 | JGI IMG/M metagenome (GOLD analysis project Ga0193726, IMG submission 144928) | Soil microbial communities from a riparian zone of the East river system, Colorado, United States - H2c1 | ecosystem: Environmental > Terrestrial > Soil > Riparian zone | place: USA: East River... | reverse complement strand
GATTGTGACCATGAGGGGTCGGCGCCCAAGTCCGTCCACTGGGACAAGCGGCCTTCTAGGGTGGTACCGGTACCATGGCAGCTTTGAACGGGACGCAGCGCGTGGTGCCTCCGGCATTGCCAAAAAAGCCCATTCATGTATCGGCGGCCAAGGAATTCAAGTACAAGATGCAGCGCCGCAATGACCGACTCATGTATTGAAATGCTTTGAAATGACTGATTTTTATTGCGTCCACCGACATGAGTCCGGGCACGTCGACCCCACATTGCACCGCATTGACCTACCGTCGCCGCTGGGATCTCTGTTGCGCCGGCATAATTCAGGGGTCCACTTTACAAACCAGGATTTTACCGGTTAGGATGGTATCGTTGTCATTAAAGGACAATGATCCTGGCGCTGCTGCGGCGCGGTGTGAGCAATCAACGCAGTAACAGCCAAAGTAATAAATATAGGCAGGGGGAGTTGATCATGAAGCACTTGAGGGAATACCCGGGTAGTTTTCGCAACAGGGCGATTCGTGCGTCCTTGGCGGCCGCCTTCTTGAGCATGGCCGGATGGGCGGCTTCCTCGCATGCAGAAACGGATGCCACGACCGACAGCAAGAAGTCCAACGCCGACGATTTGCAAGAAATCGTGGTCGTCAGCTACAGGATCACCCGCGGATCCGTGGGATCCCTGGTCGACGCTCCGGTGATTGACATACCCAGAAATCTTGACGTCATCACTCCGGAGACGTTAGAGAACCAAATGGTCACCAACACTCTCGATATCCTCAAGAATTGGGCCGGCGTGCAGCGCGGCCAGGCGACGCCTGGCGGAGAGCATCCGATCGTGCGCGGCACGACCGCCTATCAATTTCTCGAGGGCTCCTTCTCGGGCGGCGCCATCTGGGATGCCGCCGAATTTCTCGGCTCGGCGGAATTGATGACCGGTCCGGATTCAGTTCAGTATGGATTCCTGGTGCAAGGCGGGGGTGCCATCAATTACCGGCTGAAGCGTCCCGAGGCGGACGAATTTCTCGATGTCACGGCCCAGGGAAACAATTGGGGCACGAATAAGTACGTCTTCGATGGCAATAAGTCCTTTAACGACGGTTACGACGGCGATGGGGTGCGGGTCATCGGCGCGCACGAGTCGATCCAGGATTTTCGCAAGGGAACGAAGCATGGCGAGCGCAACAGCGTCGGCGCCATGGTGACCTACAGCGGTATTCTCGGCATCAAGATGGAACTCGATGCGGAGCTGCTGCGCCGCGATGCGCCGGCGCCCGAAATCATCCAGTTCTCGGCCAACCCGACGGCTCCTCTGCCGAACATCAATCCCCGCAATTCGACCGAACAACCGTGGGAGGAGATTACGCGGGACGGCTATCACCTGGGCGCGAAGTTATCGCGCGAACTGGTCGGCAGCTGGCGCGCGGTGGCGTACCTCGCGGACGAGTCCGAAAAGGTCATCAACAAATCCTGCACGCTCTTCGATCCCAATGTGATCACTGGTGAAGGTGCCTTCGGCTGCAATACCTTCGGATTCGAAACCTATTCCAATCGTTCGCTGCGGTTGGACGTGTTGGGAAGCTTCGAAACCTTCGGCATCAAGCATGATGTCACCGTCGGCGCCGCGCAGCTGCGCCAGTTCATCGAGCTGCCGCCGACCTTCGACACCTACGGCGCCCCTCCCTACACGGCCAACAACCTATATGACCCGCGCTACTATCCGGAGCCCTTCACTCCGACCTCGCAATCGGTGTTCAATCAGTACCGCGAGACGCAGTGGTGGACCCAGGAGTACTTCCAAGACCGCATCCAGTTCGGGCACGGCTGGGATCTGTGGCTGGGCCTGAACGAGGGCAACAACAAAGTGGTGCTGTACCAGGTTCAGGAAAAGCTGGCGGAGACCAAGGCGAATGGCCTGTCGCCGAGCTTCTCGCTGTCATACTCGCCGAAGGACAAGCTGCGCTTCTATGCGACGTATGCAGACGCCATCAGCCCGGGCGGCCAGGCGCCCATCAGCCCGCAGTACGTGAACTCCGGCGAGAGATTCGGCGCGATGCGGCTGAAGTCGTACGAAGCCGGCGTCAAATGGCAGGTGGCGGACATCTCCGAGCTGAACATGAACCTGTTCCGAGCGGACCAGCCTCTGGCCTACATTCAGGTGATCGCACCGAACGAGTTCCTTTATAACGAGCAAGGCCTGGCTCGGTACACCGGTGTCGAGTTCACCTCGGTGAGCAAGTTTCCGTTCGGACTGTCCTTGAATGCCAACGTCACGCTGCTCAAGCCATTGGAGGTGGACACGGGCACGCCGACCACGAATAACAAGTACGTTGCAGGCGTTTCGCGGGAAAGTGCATCCTTCTACGCGGATTACAAGCTGCCGATGGTACCGAACCTCGGCCTCACCGGCCTCGTCACCTACAATAGTTCAACGCCGCTGCTGGCGACGAACGGCTACGACGTTCCCGGCCATACGTTGGCCGACTTGGGGGCCTACTATGCACATCCGGTCGACGACATCGACATGACCTTCAGAGTGATCGTGCAAAATGCATTCGATAAGCGGTATTACTCGCCCTACTTCAGCACCATGACGGTGGGGCAGCCGAGGACCCTAGAGGCGTCGGTGACGGCGAGATTCGGCGGCCACCATTGATCGAATCTCAGGAAAGGAATGCAGCGCCGGCCGGCGGCGCTGCGGTTTCGTACAGGCATGTTCTGAGCCATAGAGCTGAAGACCGATGAAAGATCCAAGATGTGCGGTAGTCACAGGCGCGGCGGCGGGACTCGGGCGTGAGCTCTCTGCGGCGCTGGCGAAGCGCGGATTGTCCGTGGTGCTGGTCGACATCGACCGGGCGGGCCTGGTGAGCGCGCATGCGGAGTGCGGGTCGCACGCCGGCACGCTGCTGTCGATACCGGCCGATCTGACCGCCTCCGGCAGCACGGCGCAGATTGTGCAGGACACCGTCAAGCAGTTCGGACGCATCGACATCCTGGTGAATTGCGCGGCGATCGGCGAGGCGGAGGCCTTCAACAGCATGTCCGAGGCGCTTTGGCAGCGCACCTTTGCGGTGAACGTGACCGGCCTGGTCGCGCTGACCTTGGGGGTGGCCAACGAGATGATCAAGCGGCAGACTAAGGGGCGCATCGTCAATATCACCTCACCAGGCTCGCGCATGGCGCTGCCGAACTACGCGGCGTATGCGGCCAGCAAGGCGGCCGTGGATTCCTTTACCAGGACTGCGTCCATCGCGCTCGCACGTCATGGGATCAAGGTGAACAGCGTCGCGCCCGGCATGATGGACACAGCGATGCAGCGCACCGTCGAGGCGGAAATGGCACGGGTGGAAGGCCGGGCAGACCTGGAGACATTCCTGCAGGAGCGCACCAACCGCGTGCCGCTCGGCCGACGCGCCGAGGTGTCCGAGGTCGTCGACAGTATCTTGTGGCTGGTTCTCGATGCACCGGATTACATCACTTGCGCGCGATTGAACGTGAGCGGCGGACTCGACAAGGACTGAGCGCACCCATGCACAACCCGACACCCACCGAACCCGTAAGCCCAGCGGCTCTGGCGCAGCTCAAGCGCCGTGCCACCCGGCTGCGCCGCCACATGCTGACCATGGCCGCAGGACGAGGACAGGGCTACCTCGGACAGGGACTCGGCATCGCGGACCTGATGACGGCGCTGTACTTCCACGAGATGAAGTACGATCCGAAGAATCCGAAAGACCCTGCCCGCGACCGTTTCGTCATGTCCACCGGTCACTACTCGATCGCGTTGTGGGCGGCCTTGGTTGAAGCCGGAACGCTGCCGGAAGCGGAGCTGAATACCTACGGCGCGGACGACAGCCGCTTCGAGATGAGCACGTTGGATACGACGCCGGGTGTCGAAATCATCGGCGGCTCACTCGGGCACGGCCTCGGCCAGGCGGCGGGCATGGCGCTGGCATTGAAAACGCAGAAGTCCTCCGCACGGGTTTTCGTCGAGCTGTCCGACGGCGAGATGCAGGAAGGATCCACCTGGGAGGCGGCGATGGCGATCCCGCACTTTCGCCTCGACAACCTGGTGGCGCTGGTCGACTGCAACGGCATACAGGCCGATGGCCCCATCGTGCTGCGTATGGAGCCGGTGGCGGAGAAATGGCGCGCTTTCGGCTGGGAGGCGCGCGACATCGACGGCAATGACCTCGCGGCAGTGGTCGACAGCCTGCATTGGGCACGAGCGACGGCCGGCGTACCGCACGTCATCGTGCTGCGCACGACCCCCGGCAAGGGCATTCCCACCCTGGAACGGCGCGAGAAGGCGCATTTCGTGCGCATCGAGCCTAGCGATTGGGATGAGTTCGAGAAAGAGTTCGAAGCGCTGAGCGCAGCGACCGCGAGAGGTGAGTGACGATGAGCAACAGGCCATTGGAGAGCTCGCCGCGCAACATGGTCGATGCGCCGTTCGGTCAGGCGCTGGTCGCATTGGGGCAGCGTCGGCCGGAAGTCGTGGCGCTGTCCGCGGATTTGTCGAAGTACACCGATGTAATTCCCTTCATCAAGGCGTTTCCGCAGCGGTTCTTCAACATCGGCATGGCGGAGCAAAACTTGTTTTCGATGGCGGCGGGCATGGCGCGCACGGGCATGCTGCCGTTTTGCACCACCTACGGGGTCTTTGCGACTCGCCGGGCCTATGATTTCATGGCCATCGGCTGCGCCCACTCGCATCTGAACGTAAAGATTTTTGCGGGATTGCCGGGTCTCACCACCGGCTACGGCGGCACGCATCAGGCCACCGAAGACACGGGATTGGCGCGCCTCATTCCCGACCTCGTGGTCATCGATCCCTGCGACGCCACTGAGATTGCCCAAGTTGTGGAGGCGGTGGCGGAGTACCAGGGTCCTGTCTATGTGCGACTGCTGCGCGCCAGCGTGCCGGCCGTGCTGAACCCTGCGGGCTACCAATTCGTCATCGGCAAGGCCACGGTGCTCAAGACCGGCGCCGATGTGGGTTTCGTCTCCACCGGGTTCATGACGGAGCGGGCGGTGGACGCCGCTACAGAATTGGACAAGCGCGGCATCAAGGCAGGCGTGCTGCACGTGCCGACGATCAAGCCGCTGGATACCGAGGCCATTGCGAGGTTTGCGGCGTCGGTGTCTCACGTACTGGTGGCGGAGAACCATGTGTCCTCCGGCGGGCTGGCCAGCCAGGTCGCTGAAGTTCTTTACGATTCCGATGTCAGAACGCGAATGACCCGAATCGGTCTGCCCGACAAATTCATCGAGTGCGGCTCGGTGCCGACTCTGCAAATGCGCTACGGGCTGACGGTCGATCGAATCATCGACGTTGCGCTCAAAGTGGCCTGAGATGGGCGCGCCGCGCATCGTACCGCTGGGGGTTGCGTGCGCCCTTTTGTCGCTGCCGGCCCTGGCCGGGTTGCAAGCGGCGCCGGCCGCCGTATCGGAATGGACTCTGTCGACCAAGGACACCGAGATCAAGATCGGAATCCGCCATGGCGCCGACGCCATTCTCGAATTGCACACCACGGGCAGGCCTTGGGAGTGGGTGCAATCCCCAATCGAGCAGCCGCTGCCGAGTGCTGTGACTCGCGCGGAGACGGTCAGTCAGTTGCACTGGACGTACTCGGGCGCGAATCAAGATCCCGAGCATCGAACGCTGACTCTGACTTTCAAGAATGCCTCTCCCGCACTCGAACTCAGATCCTATTGGAAGGCCTCGCCGGGCCTGGGTCCGGTCGAACACTGGATGGTGCTCAAGAATTCTTCGGCCGAACGGCTCAGCATCGGTGCAACGCCCAGCCTTGGCCTCAAGTCCCTGGCGCTGCCAAGCAATCACTACGTGGAATCGACCCAGGTGCGGCGCGGCGGGTCGAATGCGCAGGTGTCCGGCGGCGTATTGAGCCGGCCGGTGGGTCAGTACTGGGGTGTGCTGGTCCCGAGCAGGCCGTCGGACGGCGGCGGCGGCGGCAGCGTGGCCGAGGACCTGGCGTCCCAGGTGCCGTTTCTCAATCTGCAAGTCGATAGTTCGCACGGGCTGTACATCGGTTGGAAATTCTCGGGGGTGGGAGAAATCACGGGATCAGCGACCGGTACCACGGTGGACCTAGCGGTGGGCGTTGCGAAGGATTTCAAAACGGACGTGCTCGCCGGAGAGGAATTCCTGGTTCCCGCGGCCTTCATCGGCACGTACACGGGAGATCAAGCCGAAGGTTCGTACTCCGTATACCGCTACATTCAAGATACAGTCCTGCCGCGGCGCTCATCCGCACAACCCTATCCCACCCTGGTGTACGGCTATTACTTCGACAATAACAAGCCCGGCACGCAAACCGAAGCGGACGTACTGGCCAGTGCCCGGCTTGCTTACGAGCTCGGGTTCGAGACTTTTCTGGCGGACGCCATGTGGTTTCCGGACACGGGCGATTGGCGCTGGGACCCGAAGCGCTTTCCGCGCGGCTCGAAGCCGTTGGCCGATTACCTGCACGCCAACGGCATGAAGTTTGCGCTTTGGATGGCATGGACGCTGGCCTCCGATTCGGAGGCGCCGGGCGCACTCAACGTCAAGGATCATCCGGATTGGTTCACGCGTGCCCCGACCTACGACAAGGAGGGAGGCATCAACTGGAACGCGCAGATCGACGTGGGCAACGACGACGCGCGCAAGTGGGTGGAGAACGCCACGCAGCGGGTGGTACGGGACAATCAGATCGACTATCTGAAAACCGATTTCAGCCCCATCGCCATCACGTCCATGGCGCGGCACACGCACGGTCAGAACGGTACCGATGTGAGCTATTGGTCAACGCTCGGCTACTATGCCATCCAGAACAAATTGATCGACGAGTTTCCCAACCTCATCTTGGAAGGTTGCTCGGGCGGCGGCACGATCAAGGATTTCGGCGACATCGCGCATGTTCACTACATCGTCGGCACCGATACGCTGTCGGCCATGGCGGACCGGCAATCGATTTACGATACAAGCTACATGTTCCCGCCGTCGTCGATCCTGCTCTACACCTACGAGCGCGTCTATTCGGATGTCGCCGACGCGCCGGAACCCTATCTGTGGCGCTCGGGAATGATGGGCGCATGGGACTTGGCCCTCACTCAGAGCAAGAACCTGACGGACGAGCAAAAGAAGGGGATTCGCCGCGCGAGCGACATTTACAAGAGCTGGATACGGCCGGTGCTTCAAGATGCCCATGTGCACCGCATACTGCCGCGGGCCGATGGCCTGCATTGGGACGGGATGTTTTACTGGAACGCGGGCATCAAGAAGGGAACGGCTTATATATTTCGGCCCAATAGCGAGCAAACCCATCAAGTCATATTTTTGGCCGGCCTTGATTCCAAGAGGACATACAAGATACGCGGGGAAGACGGCGCGCTGCAGGCTGGAACCTTTACCGGCGATGCACTCATGAACCAAGGCGTGGAAGTCCGGTTGCCGACTAAATTCTCCAGCGAATTGGTCTATGTTCAGGAGGCATCGTAGTTTATGCCGCGATTTCTCCGGGTAGGCGCGCCAGGACAGGAGAGGCCCGCGGTCTTGGCGGCGGACAACTCGATACGCGACTTGTCCGCCCACATTCCGGATTTCGCGGGCGAGCACTTGGCTCCCGCCGTTTTTGCCAGGCTGGCCAAATTGGACCCGCTGCAGCTTCCAGAACTCGATGCAGGCCTGCGGGTCGGGGCATGCGTGGCGGGCACCACGAATTTCATCGCCATCGGCCTCAACTACTTCGACCACGCCCGCGAGGTCGGGATGGAGCCTCCCAAGGAGCCCATCCTATTCAACAAGGCGCCGTCCTGCATCGTGGGTCCCGATGACGATGTCGTGATTCCCTTGCGGGCGCAATCCACCGATTGGGAAGTGGAGTTGGCCGTCGTCATCAACCAAGACTGCAGCGAGGTACCAAGGGAGAAGGCGCTCGCGTTCGTGGCGGGCTACTGCATTTGCCACGATCTCTCGGAACGCGACAGCCAAATCAATCGCGGCGGACAGTGGGTCAAGGGCAAGAGCTACCCGACATTCGGCCCCCTTGGGCCGTGGCTGGTGACGCCGCAGGATTCGCCGGGCATCCATGCGGCGCGCCTATGGCTCACGGTCGACGGCGAGACCATGCAGGACGGCAACACCGACCAGATGATCTTTCCGGTGGCGGAAATCGTGTCCTACGTCTCCCAGTTCATGTTGCTGCGGGCCGGCGATGTGATCACCACCGGCACCCCCAAGGGGGTGGGGCTGTCTCGAAAGCCGCCGCGATATCTCAAGGCGGGAGACAGCGTATGTTTAGGGATTGATGGCCTCGGCCTACAACGACAGCGGGTGGTCGCGCATCCTGCAGCCGGAGTCCCATGAGCGAGGCTCGGCCATCGAGAGGGATGGGACTACGTAGTCTCGCGCTCCACGATGACGAAGGGCATGGCCACTTGTTTGGGGAGACCGGCTTCGCCGGCAATGCGGCGTGCCAGAACTTCGATGGACTTCCGGCCCATCTGATACCGCGGCACCCGAACGGTGGTCAGGCGCGGAAAAAGCTGCGCAGCGAGCTCGGTATCACCGTATCCGGCGATCGCCACGTCCTTGGGGATTTTCCAACCACGCCGATGACATTCCTGAACGCCTCCGATGGCGAGCACATCGCTGGAAAAGAACACCGCGTCGATGGTGGGATCGCGAAGTTTGAGAATGTTGAGCGCCTCGGAGCCGCCCGCGGAAGTGATGGGCATCTCAATCTCCAGGCGCTCCGCAACGGGCATATTCCGGCTCTCCAGGGCTTTTCGGTAGCCGATGCGCCGCTGCTGCAGGCGGTCGTTGCCGTGAATGGGAGTTGAGACGAAGGCGATGCGCTTATATCCGATCTCCGCCAATCGAGTCGTCATGCTGAATGCGGTGTCGAAGTTCGATACACCCACCGCGATATCGATGGGCTCGCGCCCTGCGATCTCGCTGATTTCGATGACCGGAAGTCCGTTCGCACGCAACAGCGTGACCGCCCGCGGACTCTGGACGAAGGCCTGCAGTACGAGGCCGGCGGGCCGCCAGCCCAGCAGGGTGCGGATGGCGCGTTCCTCGGCATCGACGGCGAAGTCGCCCTGGATGAGCAGCAACTGCAAATTGCGCTCCTGGCAGGCATCGGACATCCCTTGTACCTGCTCGGCTATACCGGAATTGATGAGGGGCGGTACGATGGTGCCCACCAAAGAGCTGCTGCTGCGCATGGAGGAGGCGATCTGGTCCGGGACGAAGCCCACTCCCTCGGCGACCTTCATGATGCGCGCCAAGGTCGCGGGCGCGAGTTTTCCCGGATTGCGAAAGGCGCGGGAAACGGTTATCGGAGACAGGCCGGCCGCCTGGGCGATGGTCCGCACATTGTGGGGCGCGTCCGCGGAACGTCTGCGTTTCTTCTTGGCGGCCATAGCACAGGATTCTACATGAACAAGATCCAAGCCATCGAGACGGTACGCTACCAAGCACAGCCGAATATCCTGTGGATTCGGGTCCATGCGGACAATGGCATGGTGGGTCTGGGCGAGACCTTCTACCTGCCCGGGGCCGTAGAGTCCGTTATTCACGAGATGATCGCCGATTTCGTGCTGGGGCAGCCGGTATTCAATACCGAGCATATCTGGGACACGGTGTTCAGCTGGGCCAACTTCTACGGCTATGCCGGCGCCGAAATGCGCGCGCTGTCCGCCCTGGATATTGCCTTGTGGGACCTCAAGGGACAGTTGACCGGACAGCCGATCTACAACCTGATGGGCGGCGAATGCCGGTCCGATATCGGGATTTACAACACCTGCGTCGACAGCGGTCAGTACCGCGACCAGCAGGGATTCATGGCCCAGCCGGAGGCGTTGGTGAAGAGCCTGCTGGACGAAGGCATCACGGCGCTGAAGATGTGGCCGTGGGATCAATTTGCACCGAAGTTTCGCAGCGGCACACACACGGGACCGGCCGGGTGGCTGTCGACCGGCCACTCCGGCCCCTATCTGTCGGAGCGCGACTTGCAGACCGGCCTCGAGTGCGTCAAGCGCATCCGCGACAGTGTCGGCAATCAAATGGAAATCATGATCGAAGGCCACAGCCGATGGGACTTGAACAACGCCATTCGCATCGCCCGGGCGCTGGAGCCCTACCACGTCATGTGGATGGAGGACATGATCAAGCCGGACAGCGCGCAGGATCTGCTGCGGCTGTCTCAGGAAACGCGGGTTCCGCACAGCATCAGCGAGCGCCTGATCACGCGCTACGCCTTCCGCGACGTTTTGGAAAAGGGCGCGGCGCATGTGGTCATGCCGGATCTCATCTGGACCGGCGGCCTGACCGAGGGAAAGAAGATTGCCATCATGGCAGACGCCTACCACCTCTCGATCGCGCCGCATGACTGCACGGGTCTCGTGGCGCTGTATGCCAATATGCATCTGTGCGCCGCCAGCATGAACGCCATGATATTGGAAACGGTGCGAGGCTTTTATAACGGCGGCTGGTACGCGGATGTGTACACGGAGAATATTGAGATCAAGTCGGGGCGCGCCATCATTCCCACCCGTCCGGGTCTAGGGACCGCTCTGCGCGAGGATCTGCTGAAGAGCCCCTTGGTTCAAGTGCGTACCAGCAGACAAGGATGAGGCACCGATGAAGCCGGACAATGTAGTCAAGGTGGGCAATGTGATCGGTGAAGGTCCGCGCTGGAATGCGGCGGAGCAGCGGCTGTACTGGGTGGACTTCATCGAGAACCAGAACATTCACAGCTGGCAGCCGGCGACGCAGGAGCTGAAAACCTATAGAACGGAGGCTCCCGTGACGGCGTTGGGGTTTCGGCGAACCGGCGATCTCATCGTCGCCACCCGCGGCCAGATTGCGACCTACAATCTTGCGGCTCAGACACTGAGCGCGTTCACCTTGGTGGATGATCGCCCCGGCATGCGGCTGAATGACGGCGCCGTCGACGCCAGGGGACGGTTCTGGGTCGGCAGCATGCATTCAGAAAAGCAGGATGAGCCGCAAGATGGCTGGTCTCCCGACGCGAAGACCTTTTACTTCATCGACACCTTCCGTCGAGTCGTTTACGCCTACGACTATTCGGCGGCTTTAGGTTCGATCGGCAATCGCCGCGTCTACGTGCGCACGGTGGAGGCCGACGGTTACCCGGACGGTCTGACGGTGGACGCCGAGGGCCATGTGTTGGTCGCGTTTTGGGGCGGTTGGAAAGTCGTTCGCTACGACCCGGATGGAAAACCAGAGCGGGAAATCAGATTCCCCGTGGCGAATCCGACCGCGTGCGCATTCGGTGGACGGGATCTCGATGAGTTGTACGTGACGTCGGCGCGCCTCGCGCTGCCGGCGGATCAGTTGGCCGCGCAGCCCATGGCCGGCGACTTGTTCCGCGTGCGCTTGAACATCCGAGGCCAGGAGGAACCGTTCTTCGGCTAGTCGGTGCCGCCGTGAAATTCATACCCCTCATTTGGTCGGGCATCTGGCGCAAGTCCGGCCGCGCCGTTTTGATATTGCTGCAGGTTCTGATTGCCTTCCTGCTGTTTGGTCTACTGCAGGGATTCAAAAGCGGCATTGACCAGGTCATCGCCCAGACCCGGGCCGATATCTTGATCGTCCACTCGCGTCAGAGTTTTGGTCAGCCAATTCCCTTGGCCTACTTTGTGCGCATTGAGGCGGTGCCCGGAGTGAGGGCGGTCTTCGTGCAGAATTTTCTGGTGGGCAGCTATCAAAAAACCACGCAGCAGATCGTCGCCGATGCCATCGACCCTGACCCCAAGTGGACGGGATATCCCGGCCTGGCGGTGAGCAAGGCCGATGTCGACGCCCTGATTCACACGCGGACCGGCGCCTTGATCAGTGCGACCCTGGCACGAAAGTATGCCTGGAAAGTGGGCGATCGCATTCCATTGCACAGCACCATCCTTCAGCAAAATGGCTCGCCGGATTGGAGCTTCGAGATTGTCGGTACCTTCAGGGAGACAGAGCATCTTGGGCTGGATGAAGCCATTATCATCAGCAACGACTATTTGAACGAAGCCCGCGTCGATAAGAAAAACACCGTGCAGCACTACATCGTACTCACCAACGATCCCAAACAGTTGTCCGCGGTGGCCCAGGCAATCGATGATCTCTTTGCGAATTCGCTGGATGAAACTCGCACCGAGCCGCTGCGGGAAATGGCCCAGTCGCAGTTTCAGTCCCTGGGCGACATCAATTTCGTGGTCAGGTCCGTCGTCGGCGCGGTGTTCTTCGCGCTGCTCTTGTCGGTGGGCGCCATGATGATGCAGTCATTGCGCGAGCGCTCGCCGGAATTGGCGGTGCTGAAAGCGCTGGGCTTCTCCGACACCCGGATTTTCTGGGTCATTCTCTTGGAGTCCCTGGTGTTATGCGTGTTCGCGGCGCTGTTGGGCTTGGGCGGCGCCTCGGCGATTTTCCCCCTGGCTAAGGCTTATCTCGGCGGAATATCCATGCCCTACGCGGTGGTGGCGATCGGCATTGGATTGGCGGTGGCGCTGGCATTGATCAGCGCGGCGATGCCGGCGTGGCGTGGAATGCGCTTGCAGGTGGCAGAGGCGTTAGGCGGCCGATGAGGCGAGCCGCGCGACACTAATGACGACATTCAAGCAATTCATCGCACTGCTGGAGCTGAGCCTGGGCAGCCTCAAAGACAGGCTGGGGTCCGCGCTGGTGACCCTCATCGGCACGGCCTGCGTGGTCGGCGTGCTGATTTCCATGCTCTCCATCGGCGCCGGCGCGCGGGCGATGATCATGCACACTGCCCGCGCCGACCGGGTGTGGGTGTTGAAACACGGGTCGCATGGCACGGGCGACAGCAGTCTCTCACGAGAGGCGGTGCTCGCCATTGCCGACATGCCGGGGGTCAGGAAAGACGTTGACGGCAAGGCGATTGCCTACGGTGCTGCCTTCGTCGGCGTGGAAGGCCGAAAGAAAATCGACAATGCTAGGACGACATTTGCCCTGTTCGGGGTGGGCGCCGAGTACCCGGCGGTGCATCCAGAGTTTCACCTCACCGCCGGGCGCATGTTTCAACCCGGGCTTCGTGAGCTGATCGCCGGGAAAAGCCGCTATGAACTTTTCAAGAACTTCGACATCGGCGACCACGTCAGGTTGCGCGGCAATGAATGGACCGTGGTCGGGCACTTCGAAACCGGCGGGTTCTTCGACGGAAGTCTGCTGGCCGATGCGCCCACGGTCATGTCCGTTTTTGGACTTTCAACCTTCAACAACGCGACGTTGATGCTGCAATCCGCCGCCGCGTTCGATGAGCTGCAGGCGGCGGTCAAGGCAAATCCATCCCTTGACGTGGAACTGCGGCCTGAAATCCCGTTCATGCGCGAACAATCCAAGCACTTGAGCGGCGTGCTGGATTTCGTCGGCTATTTCGTCGGCACGGTCATGGCGGCCGGCGCCACCTTGGGCGCAGTCAACTCCATGTATGCCATTGTCGACAGCCGCAGGCGCGAGATCGCGACCTTGCGCGCCATTGGGTTCGGCGCCGGGCCGGTGATCCTCGCCGTGCTAACCGAGGCCGTATTGCTGGTGCTGCCGGGCGCGATTCTTGGCGTCCTGGCGTCGTGGTTGTTGTTCAACGGCAATATCGTGAGTCCGATCGGCATGAGTTTCAGGCTCGCCGTTACCCCCGATCTGGTCGCGCTCGGTGTCGCCTGGGCGTTAGGGATGGGTCTGATCGGCGGCCTGTTGCCGGCGTTGCGCGCCGCCCGCGTGTCGGTGACTACGGCATTGCGGGCGAACTGACTCTAAAGCCAACGCTCGATCCTTCTCGCAACTTGGCAAAATTGCCAACCGCCAGAATTGCACCGGGCTTCAGGCCAGATAGGATTTCCTGGCCATCGGCCGTACGGACGCCGAGCCGCACCACCCGACGTTCAATTCGATCGCCGACGATCAGAAATACAGAATGCGCGTCGCCGTAGGCAATGATCGCCTCCGGCGGAATAGTGACACGCTGTGTCCGTGACGCAGCAAGCAACGGCGGCGGCGCAGCGTTCAGGAACAGCACGTGCGCGCCCATCTCAGGAATGATCCGTGGGTCGTTATGCTTGAAGCCGATTCGGACCTTCACCGCCGCCTTTGCGCGGTCCGCGGCGGGAATGACCGCGATTACTTCGGCGGGAATCCGCCACTCGGGATACGCATTGAGTGCGATCGTAGCTTCTTGCCTCGGGCGGACGCGGCTGATCACATTCTCGCTGACGTCGACTTCGACTTCGAGGGAGCGCAGATCGACGATCTTGGCAATGCCTCCACCGCCTGAGAACTGCGGGGAGACGAGTTCTCCGGCCCGCGCAGTCAGGACCGTCACTAAGCCGTCGAACGGCGCCTTGATGACAGTGTCATCTTCGTAACGCTGGTTGATTTCGACTGTCGCCCTGGTTACCGCCAAGTTCTGTTCGGCGATCGATTCCGCCGCTTGCGCGGCATCGTAGTTGGATTTCGATGCGTCGAAAGTGTCGTGATTGATGAGACCTTCCGCCAGTTGTGTCTGATTGCGCAGAAAACTCGGGCGGGCATCGTCCGCGGCCAATTTCGCCGCCGCCAGCATAGCCTCGTTTAGCTTGACTTGTGCCTTCGACTGCTCCAATTCGGCACGAACATTGCTGTCATCGAGCAGCGCCATCACTTGACCTTGCCTGACCTGCTGGCCTTCCTTGACTAACACCTGGTTGACCTTGTAGATGCGCTTGCCCGACACCGTCGCCTCGCGCAGAGCCACGACGTGGCCTGAAGCTTCCAGCGGCGATCCCAGGGACGCAGGGTCCTCGATCCCTGCAATCGCACGGGCGGTGACCAAATGAACAGAAACAGTCTTGGGGGCAGCCGATAAGAACGTGAACCCAGCCGCCGCGCCGACGGTCAGGGCGCCGACCCCGATGAGCCAGCTGTTCATCGGAGTACCTCTCGCAGCGTGCCCTTGTCGTTGCGGTTCCACCAGCCGCCGCCGAGTGCCTGGAACAGCGTAACCGTATCGGTGTAGCGATTCGCCACCGCCCTAAGGTACGCGATTCGTCCTTGCTGATAGGCCTGCTGCGCGGTCAATAGCGAAACATAGTTGACGGCGCCCGCGTGATACTGTCTCTGAATGAGCTCGAGACTGTCCTTGGCCGCATTGACCGTGTCGTACTCGGCCTTCAGTGCCTGCGCATCATTGTCGAGCGCCGTCAGCGTGTCGGCCACGTCCTGGAAGGCCTTCAGCACCGTCAAGCGGTACTGCGCAAGGGCTTGATCATAAGCGTCGATCGCCGCGCGCCGCTTGGCTCGCAACGAGCCGGCTTCGAATATGGGCTGGGTGATGCCGGCGGCCAGATTCCAAACGCTGGCGCTGGACTGGAACAAACTGGCGAACAGCAAGGAATCGTTGCCCACGGAACCGCTCAAAGTCAGCTGCGGCAGCATGTTGACGGTGGCGACGCCAATGGCGGCGCTCACTTGGCGGCACAGCGCCTCTTGCACTTTGATATCCGGACGCTGAGCGACCAGCGCGGATGGCAGGCCGACGGGTAGGTCTTGCGGCAGTGTGAGATCCGACAGGCTGAATTCGGCAGCCGGCATATCATGGGGGAAGCGGCCGGTAAGCATCGCGAGCCGGTGCGAGGCTGCCGCGCGCTGCTGCTGTAATGCGGGGAGGGTCGCCCGAACCGATGCCAGGTTCGATTGTTGCTGCAATACATCGGCACGAGTCTGGCTGCCTATTTCGAATCGACGCTGAATAGTCGAGAGCTGCTTGTTTTCAAGCTCGATTATTTCACGTGTCGCGGCGATCTGATCGTGCACCAACGCCAGTTGGATGACCGTCGAAGCAACATTCGAGGTCAGAGTGAGATAACTCGCCTCGAGCAGGAAATTCCGCGCTTCGGTCTGTGCCGTGCGTCCTTCGAATGCACGCCGCGCGCCGCCAAAGAAGTCGAATGTGTAGGAGACATTGACGTTCGCCTGATAGATGCTGCTGATGAAGCCTGGAAAACCGGGAGCGATGCTCGCGCCACTCGCCTTTGCGCGTGAATAGTTGCCCGCACCCTCCACCATCGGGAAGAATGCCCGGGTTTCTGCCTTGACGTTCTCGCTTGCTGCGCGAAGTGCGGCCTGTTGGGCGGCAATATCCGGATTGTTTTCCATGGCCTCGCCGATCAGCGCATCGAGTTGCGGCGAGCCAAAAAGCGTCCACCACTCGCCCGAGAGATCGCGGCCCAACTGAATTCGTTGGGCTTCGCCGCCGCTCACCACGGTCGCCTCAGTTTGGGCAGGCAACACTTCCCCGGTGTACCCGGTGGTCGCGGGCGGTGCCATCGGCTTCATTGTCGGCCCGACTGTGCAACCGGCCAGACCTAAAGCAATCGCCAATGCCAGGCGCGCTCGTTTCAGGACTTAGGCCTCGTTGACCAAGACAATCTCAGAGGCGCCCGATTCCGGCAGGGACATGTAGATCCCGGTCTCCATCAGTTGCCGGCCGCTGATCTTGGATTCCGTTCCGCCATCGATGCATTTGACGACATAGGATTTGTGCGGCTGCAGTCCGCTGAGAATCAATTCGGACACCCTTTGGGTGCTTGAACCCCGAAAGCAGAGCAGTACCGCCTCTGATCCGCCCGTGCCGGTGAACTGCACGGCCTGCCAGCCGTGAGGATCAGTGCCGTACGGCTTGTATGGAAAGCTCACTTGCTGAAACAAGAGGTGGCGGAACCGCTTGTAGAGATCGACGTTGGCCGTGAGGCGCTCGAGAATATTTTTCGGATAGAGGGACGCACGCTGCGACATCTGTCCGTTCAGCGTGCCGACACCGAACAATCCAATCATCCGGCTGCGAATGGCGCCGTCAACGGCGGCCTGAGTTTTCGCGCCGAACAATTCGGTGTCCTCGCTGACTATCCATCCGGCGTTGTACGCCGCCGGATAGACGCTGGCACACACCAGAGAGTTGGCGCGCAGCCGCGATGCGGGATAACAGGTATCGCTGCACCAGTTGGCGCGGATGGTGCTTGCCAATCCGTAGTCAAGGCGGCTGCCATAGCCGCACTGTTCCAATGCCAGGTGGGGGAACCTCTGGTGCAGGTGCTCGAATATGGCGTATTGATTGTCGAGCGCCGAGGCGCTGCCGTCCTCCGGGTTGTGGCCGTGGTCGCCGCGATTGCAGCGGGCGGGCAGCGCGGGGATTCCTGAATTATCCCACTTGATCCAGTCCAGATTGTAGTCTTGAACCAACTTGACCAGGGCTTGCTTCAAATGCTCGGCGTAGCCCGTCGAACCCATGCACACCTGCACGCAGGTATTTTCCCAGGTGGGGATCTTGAGCTCCGCCCGCTTGTCATCGACCAAGGCCAGCCACGAGAGAGGAATCTCATGCGGGACCAGAGTCGCATCGACGATATTGGGCCCGACCCACAGACCGAATTTCATGCCGGCGGCGTGGACTTGGTCAGACAGATAGCGCAATCCGTGGGGAAACTTCGACCGATCCTCGAGGTACGAGCCGAGCCCCTTCCCCCAATCGCCGTTGCCGCGCGTGGAGGAGCCCTTGTACCAGGCGGCATCCAGATAGAATAATTCCACGCCCATGGCAGCGGCAAAGCGCGCCTCATCCAAGATGTTCTTCTCGACATCGTTGGCGTCCGTCGACCAAATGTCGTAACTCACCCAGGGTGCGCCGGGCAGGACGGGGGGCAGAATCCGAGCCCGCAGGTGTTGCAGAGCCAGATTGACGGCGGTGTCCAAATCGCCGCCGCACGCGCCGATGAAGATGGGGCAGGTGGCGAGGGCGCCCTGCGGCGAAATGGTTTTCTGCATGCCATGCAGGGTCACGCTCAGGCGCAGTCCATCCTCACCCTGATCGAGTGAGAAACTCCAGCCGCGTTCCTGTTGGACGCCTAGAACCAAGTATTCGGAGCGGCCTACGGCCTCAACGACGATTAATCCGGTATATGCCGGCGCGTTCCAATCGCCGCCCAGGATTTCAAGCCGCGACCTGAACGGCAAAGCCTCCCGGGTATAGTCGCCGTCCCGGCGGACACAGTGAACCACCAGCCGGCCGATATCCGGTCTCAGGTCGAGATTCAGTGCGCTGAGGCGCGTGACGTCACGGACCGGCTTCCTACCGGTATTCAGAAAATTCGTTTGCCAGCGAAACGCGCCCGTCTCGGCGTAAGCCACGACATCCAGCTGTGCCTCTATTCCGCCCGACGACTTCGCGCGGAGGGTGACGTTGTTCTGAGTCGATCTAGCGGGGAGTGGTTGCCAGGCAGCCGCGGCGACGTCTTGGTACGTCAGTGCGGGCGCGAAGCCGTTTGAGGGCGCGGCCCATTCAAAATGCGTTGCGGCATTCCTGAAGGAGGTCAGCACCGACGATCCGGCGGCGCTCGCGGAGAATTCCACCACGGAGCCCTGATTGGCGACCTGAGCAGGTCCCCCTGAGGCTACTGCGGCTCCGAGCTGACGGGTACTGGCGAGCACCACGGCGGCAACCCCCAGCCCCAGAACGCCGCGGCGCGTCAGCAGCGCGCCTGCGCCGGTATTTGAGCTGTCGTGGGCATTGTCTGGCATGCTAATCCCATGGTTGTATTGTTTGCAGCGATTCAATGGTATCGTTATCATTGAGAAATTGAAAGAGCGAGTCCGGATCTTAATCCTTGAGCAACATTTTACTCATCACCGGCGCCACCGGCAGCATCGGCACGAAACTTCGCCGGCACTTTGCGGATCGCGACGTTCGGCTGCGATTGCTGTGCCTGAATCCCCGCAATGACCCGCAAGTCACGACGGCCGATCTCAGTGTCTACGATGAGGCATGGGCAGGGCAGTTCGACGGCGTAGATGCGGTGATTCATTTGGCGGGCGACGCCTGCGCGACGGCATCATGGGAGTCGGTGCAGCGATTCAACATCGATCTCACACTCAATGTGTGTCGAGCGGCTCAGAACCACGATGCCAAGAAAATCGTATTCGCCAGTTCCAACTGGGTGATGGCGGGTTACCGGTTCGGAACCGAGCGCCTGACCACGGAACTCGCGCCCCGGCCGATCAATCCCTATGGCTGCGGAAAACTGCTGTGCGAGCGTGCCGGACGTCAGCTGGCCCTGCACTCCGGCGTGTCCTTCATCGCGTTGCGAATCGGCTGCTGTCAGCATATTGCGGGAAACATCCCAGGACCGCAGATCGAGCACGGGCTATGGGGCCAGCAGATGTGGTTGAGCGATCGCGATCTCTGCCATGGAGTGGAGCGCGCCGCCTTCGCCGAACAGGTGCCCTTCGCGGTATTGAATTTGATGTCGGATAATCCCGGCATGCGTTGGGATCTCGAGCAGACGCGGCAGGTCATCGGCTATGCGCCGCGCGACGCTCATCTGGCCATCAGCACCCCCGCCATCGAAGAACAGGAAGAACTGGCGCGCCTCAAGTGGGACATCGCCGCCCGGTTCGAGCAGATCTCGGCGACATGGTGACGTCGAGTCTCAAGCGGCCGCCGCCCCGGGCGGTACCGGGCCGCGGCTTGTCAGCGGCCAGTGACAACGTTATCATTCCAGTGACGGGCGGCGGTCGATAACATCGATCGGGGGAGACCAGCGGTTCATGCGCGGTATTGATCAATCAGGAGTGCTCATTACCGGCGGGTGCGGCGACATCGGACTTGCCGTTGCCGGCCGCTTTTTGGAGGCCGGTGCGCGGGTCATGCTGGCTGATTTGCTGAGCGTGGACAAGGGCAGAGCGCTGCTCAAGAAGAAGCTCAAATCCCGGCACGTCTCGTTCGTCTCCTGCGACGTGACGCGGGCGGCGTCGGTCGATGCGGCCTTTGCGGCGGCCAAGAAATTCCTCGGCAGGCTCGATACCGTCATCTGCAACGCGGGGATCGCGCGAAACGAGCCCTTTCTCGCCACTACCGAGGAAGCGTGGGCGGCCACTCTGGCGGTGAATCTCACCGGCAGTTTCCTCACGGCGCAGCGCGCGGCACGGATCATGCGCAAGAATCGCCGCCGGGCAAACGGACGCCGCGGCACGATTTTGTTCACGGGTTCGTGGGTTCAGGATATGCCGTGGCCAAACGGCACCAGCTATTGCACCAGCAAGGCCGGCCAGCAGATGCTGGCAAAGGTCATGGCGCAGGAGCTGGCTGCGGAGGGGATTGCCGTCTCGCTGGTGGCGCCTGGCATGGTGTACGCGGGCCTCACCAAGAAGATCTATGACGAAAACAAGAAATTCGCGAAGCTGGTGGACAAGACCGTGCCAGCCGGCCGCATGTGCAGCGCGGAGGAGGTCGCGGGAAGTTTCCTGTTCTTGGCCAGCGATGACGCGGCCTACATCACCGGCACCAGCCTGCTGATCGACGGCGGCGCAACGCTCGTGCGAAGAGATTAGTCTGGGCGCCGCAACCCCTATGCGATCACCCACCGGCGGTGGGCCGCTCGGGTACCTGATCTTCGTGTGCATGGTGGCAACGCTTGCCGGATTTCTATTCGGCTTCGATGCCGCGGTCATCAACGGCACGGTTGCTGCCCTGAGCAAGGAGTTCGGCTCCTCCGGCGTCGGGACCGGATTGTCGGTTTCCTCGGTATTGGTGGGATCGACCATCGGCGCGCTGCTCGCGGGGCAGTACGCCGAAAAAATGGGCCGCAAGCCGCTGATGCTGCTGACCGCGGTGCTGTTCGCCGTAGGGGCCGCAGGCGCCGGCGCCTCGCAATCGGCGGAGATGTTCTTCTTTTTCCGTCTCATCGGCGGATTCGGAGTCGGCGCCGCATCCGTCGTTGCGCCCGCATACATTGCGGAAGTGTCTCCTGCGGCGATTCGAGGCCGGCTCACGACCTTGCAACAGCTCGCCATCGTGGTTGGTCTGCAATGCGCGTTTTTGAGCAATTACCTGATTGCCCATGCCGCGGGCGGAGCCGGAGCACCCTGGCTCATGGGCGCCCATGCCTGGCGTTGGATGTACTGGGTGCAGATTATTCCGAGCCTCGTGTATCTCTTTTGCAGCCTGCTTCTGCCGGAATCGCCGCGCTATCTCGTTGCCAAAGGCCGCGAAGCGGCGGCGCGGCTCATGATGCAGCGCCTGTGGGGCTCGAGTGTCGACTTGGATGAAACCATCGCCGAAATCCGCAGCACGGTCAGCACGCGCGAACGGCCGCTGTCGTCGAAACTACGGCAATCCGGGGCCCGAACTTTTTTGCCCATCGTGTGGGTGGGCATTGCGCTGGCGTTCTTCCAGCAGGCGTCGGGCATCAACGCCGTGATGTACTTCGGCGAATACTTATGGGCCGCGGCCGGATTCACCGAGCAGCATGGACTGTTGATCAACGTCACTCTGGGAGCCGTGCTGATCGTTTCGACATTGGTTTCTATGGTTCTGGTGGACAAGTTCGGCAGGCGGCCGTTGCTGCTCGGCGGCTCCGCCGTCATGAGCACAACCCTGCTCATCCTCACGGCGGTGTTCCTGTTGAGCGCTCACGACTCACAGGGGGTGTTGGTCATGACCTCCGCCGAGGCGCAAATTATCCTGGTGGCCGAGCATTTGTTCATCTTTGCTTTCGGCGTATCGTGGGGCCCGGTGGTTTGGGTATTGCTCGGGGAAATGTTCCCCAACCGAATCAGGGCGCCGGCCCTCGCCCTCGGCGCCGGAACCCAGTGGGTCACCGCGTTCATTGTGACCACGACGTTTCCCGGGTTGCTCGCGAGCGTCGGGCTGAGCGGCATCTTTTGCATCTATACCATTGCGTCGATCGCAGCCTATGTGACGGTGTTTCGCTGCGTGCGGGAGACGAAGGGTGTGGTTCTCGAAGACATGCCCGATCCCGCCTAGGGACCGAAGGGAGAGTCTTTGCCCGAGGGGTCGATCAAGTCTCCCGCAATGGCGGGTCAATTTTCAATCGGCAGCGGCGGCGGCAATACTCTTGCGCGCCCAATGCTGAGCGCGCATGCTGGCGCGCGGTGATCGTGCGCCGCAGCTCGTACGCGGGCACAACGAAACGACCAATAAACGGGGCATCAGCCGCAGGGGGACGATCGTGAAAAAGGTTCTTTCGACAGTATTTCTTGGGGTCCTGTTGACCATCGGCAGTGCCGTCATAGCGGCGGGGACCGATGCTGACCCGGTGGTCGGCACCTGGAAGCTCAACCTCGCGAAATCAACGTTCGGCGGCGGTCCGGCATTGAAGAGCCAAATTCGGATCTATTCGCAGTCTGCGCAGGGCACGACCCTGAAGATGAAATCCGTTAGCGCTGACGGCAAGGAGACCTCAACGCACACGACGTACCGCGTGGACGGCAAAGACTATCCGACGATGGGCAACCCTGATTTCGACAGCCTCGCGGGGACGCAGATCGACACCAATACCACCGAATTCACCTTAAAGAGAGCTGGGAAGGCCGTGGGCACGATCCGGCGCACGGTTTCCAAGGATGGCCAGACGCTCACATTGAATTTCGTGATAACGAACGCGAAGGGTGTGCAGTTATCGCAACTCTCGGTGTTCGATAGGCAATAGTAGGGACGAGCGTTCGGACTTTGACAATCACATGCTGTTCTTTATGACTTCATGTGTTTTGTGAGCGATAGCGCCCGGGACTTTGTCCCGTTAGGCGCTTGAACGCTCTACTGCGCAGGGTTAATCACCTGACTTAGCGGACTTAAAAAAAACGGCGGGGCCTTTTGGACGGGCCCCGACCGTTAGGTATTGCACCGACGGGGGAGTTGGCTTGCCGGTACAATTTCACCAAACCTGAGTTCAGTCAGAATGGCGCGGAGTGAATAAAATTGTTGTCAAAAGAGACCGGCGTTATGACTCGATTCTGATGAAAATACGGTTGGAGTTCCAATCACCGCGTTGAGCGCGAGGCCAGCTACTGGGTCTCGAGCACCAATACCGTCGCAATCGGGTCCGCTGTCGCCTGGTTCGGCAATTCAATGTCGACGCCCGACGCACTTTTCGTGATCTTCAGCGGCTTTTTCGAAGGATCGGCCAGCATAAACGCACCGGCAATATTGCGAGGCACACGGCTGAGGTGGAAAGTTGCGCCAGGCCAAGTGAAGAGTTCAATGTAAATGCGATTGACCGCGGTCGTGGAACGCCAATTCCACGCCGGCACAAACCTTGGTTTGCCCTCGTTGTCCTTCTTGCTAGCGCTGAAGCTGCCGGCCTCAGGTCCAAACAGGGTGGCGCTGGTAGCATAGATGGCCTCGCCATTGACGGCCAGCCAGTTGCCGATCTGATGAAGACGCTCGATCTCTTCGGAAGGCACATTGCCCTTGGAGTCCGGTCCAATATTCAACAGATAGTTGCCACCCTTGCTGGCAATGTCGATGAGATTACGCAGCAACGTCTTGGTGGACTTGAAGTCATGGTCGTATGACTTGAATCCCCATGTGCGATTCATCGTCATACACGCCTCCCAATCGCGCCCTGGATATCCTTTTGCGGGAATATATTGTTCGGGCGTGTCGGTATCTCCCTCATAGCCGCCGCCAAGGCGATTATTCCAGATGAGTTTTGGGTGTTGGCTGAGCAGTGTGACGATTTCGCCGGCGAGCGCAGGCGTCATATCAGTCGTGGGGGTGTCGAACCAGAGGACGGCGGGAAAATCCCCATAGTTGGAGAGTAATTCCTTGAGCTGAGGTATGGCCTTGCGGTGGAGGTAAGTTGCGAAGTCGCCATCCTGCGCCGGATCCCAGTGATGACTGGGTGAATCATGGTTGCCCCTCGGGTAAGCCGCCCCGCCAGGCGCCGTCCAGTCTTGGTCTTGAGAATAATAGAAGCCGAGCTTGATACCTTGCTTCTTACACTCCTCCGCGAGCTCGCGAATAGGATCACGATGGAAGGGTGTGGAGGCCACGATGTTAAAGGTATCGGCCTTCGAATCAAACATGGCGAAGCCATCATGATGTTTGGCCGTGATGATGATGTACTTCATGCCCGCCGACTTCGCGAGCGCGACGATCTCGTGAGCATTAAACCCGTGGGGGTTAAAGTTGCGGGCAAGTGCTTTGTAGTCGGCCACGGGGATGGAAGCGTTGTTCATGATCCATTCACCAATGGACGGTACTCGCTTGTGATTCCAGGTACCGGCCGGAACCGAATACAGCCCCCAATGAATGAACATGCCGAAACGAGCGGCGCGCCACCAATCCATGCGCGCGTCGCGCTGTGCCGTCGTTTCTGTGTCTTGGATCGCCGGCACGGCGTGATCCGCGTTGGTTTCGATTGAGTGGCCCTCAATCTGTGCAAGGGAAGGGAGTGCGGTCATCGTCAACAGCAACGCCATCGCGGCGATGAAGTGGTAGAGTTTCAAGAGTCCTCCTGTGCACAAGTTTCACGGCATGCCGTGTACCAGCGATGCCCCATCGTTGGGTTAGTTAAGCCCTCAGCTCAGTCTTTGGCGGCAACGACCACTTGGTGCTGTTCACCTAACCGATCGATTCCAAGCCTGATCGTGTCGCCTAGGTTGAGATACGCCGGAGGCTTTTGCCCCATGCCGACACCCGGCGGCGTACCGGTGCTGACAATGTCGCCGGGTTGCAGGCTCATGAAGTGGCTGAGATAGGAAACGAGAAACGCCGGCTTAAAGATCATCGTTCGGGTGGACCCGGATTGAAAGCGCCTCCCATTGACTTCCAGCCACATGGACAGGCTACCGGTCTCGCCGACTTCGTCCGACGTGACAAGCCAAGGGCCAATCGGGCCGAAACTATCGCAGCCTTTGCCTTTATCCCATTGACCTCCTCGTTCGAGCTGGAACGCACGCTCGGAGACATCGTTGCAGACGCAGTAACCGGCGATTGACGATAGTGCCGATTGCTCATTAACGTAGCGGCACTCTGAGCCGATGACCAACGCCAGCTCGACCTCCCAATCGAGTTTTGTCGAGCCACGTGGCCGGATGATGTCGTCATTGGGTCCCGATACCGCGCTGGTGGCCTTCATGAAAACGACCGGCTCGGTGGGCACCGCCGCGCCCGTTTCGGCAGCATGGTCGGCGTAGTTGAGGCCGATGCAGATAAACTTTCCGGGGCGGGCGACGCAAGCGCCGACCCGTTCTTGGCTGGCCACAGTCGGGAGCGATTTCAAATCGAGTGCACGCAGACGCGCCAGCCCCGCGGGCGAAATCGTCGCGCTGTCGATATCGTCGACGACGTTGCTCAGGTCTCTAATTACGCCATCGTTGTCGAGAATCCCTGGGCGTTCGCTGCCGATCGAGCCATATCTAAGAAGTTTCATTCGATTCCACCGCTCCGGTTAATTAGACCATCCCCCGTCGATAACATGGCACTGTCCCGTTACAAAGGCCGAATCATCCGACGCGAGATACAACGCCAATGAGGCAATTTCCTCAGGCCGCCCCAAGCGGCCCATGGGCTGTCGAGCGGTAAAGGACGCCCACGCGGTCGCATAGTCCCCCGTGGCTCTCAGCCGATCATGGAGAGATGGCGTATCGACGGTGCCCGGGCAAATCGCATTACAACGAATTCCCTTCGTGACAAAGTCGGCAGCGACGGACTTGGTTAGGCCGATGACTGCCGCCTTCGTTACACCATAGACAAAGCGATTGGGCACACCTTTGATCGAGCCGGCCACCGACGACATATTGATGATGGATCCACGACCCCGCTCGAGCATTCCCGGCAGCACCGCGCGAATCAACCGATACATGGAGGTCACGTTGATGCCCACGGACCGATTCCATGCGTCGTCGTCGCAGTCGAGGATGGTGCCGGCGTCCACGTAGCCGGCGCAATTGAATAAAACGTCGACCGCGCCGACTTCGGATATGGCCGCGGCAACCTCCTGTGCATCCGTGACATCGAGATGACGAGTGCGGCAACCGGAGATACTCGTCAAAAGACCCGCGTTCATGTCGGTGGCCCAGACCACGGCACCTTCCGAGGCGAATAATTCCGCAGTGGCCCGCCCGATACCCTGGCCTGCGGCCGTGATCAAGGCGGTTTTTCCGGTCAAGCGCTTGCTCGTCATGTGGGACATCCGGGCTTCAAGTCATGCGGTGGGAGGAATCGGCGGTAGTGATGCACGTCGGCACCGGTGCGTCGACGTGCAAGAGTCCATCCGTCTTGAGATCGTGCCAGAATTCACCGGGAATCGACGTCCGATAGAGATCCAGGGTCTGCTCGACGTGATGCGGGGTGCCAAGCCCCGGAATTACGCTGACCACCAGCGGATTTGCCAGCGGAAATTGCAAGGCAGCCGCCGCCAAGGGAATCCGAAAGCGATCGCAGTGTGTCTCGATTTGTCTCACGCGCTCGACGATCTCGGGAGGAGCAATGTCATAGTTATAGTGCGTATCGCCGCACTTAGTTCCTGTCGCCAAGATTCCCGAGTTGTAAGGGCCGCCAACGACGATTGAGGTCCGCGATCGAGCGCAGGCCGGCAGCAAATCGCCCATCGAGTCTTGTTCGAGGAGGGTGTAGCGACCCGCGAGCAGAATGACATCGAGCTCCACACATTTCATGGCCTCGAGGCATACCGCGGTTTCATTGACGCCAAGTCCGAAGGCGCTGATTTCGTTCGATGAGCGCAATTCCTCGAGAGCGCGAAAGCCGCCGCCGCCCGTTAACTGGCGAAAGTTGGTCTCGTGCTGATCGCCGTGCGTCATTTGGCCGATATCATGGACATATAAAATGTCTATTCTTGCCAACCCCAGCCGCTGCCGGCTGGCCTCCCAGGAGGCCATCACACCATCGAAGCTGTAGTCATAGACGGGTTCGAACGGCATCGGTGAATAGAACCCGTGACGGCAACCCGATCCCTGAATGGTCGGATCAGGTTTCAGGAGCCGGCCTACTTTCGTCGATACAACGATGGATTCGCGGCCGCGGACGGCGTCGCCCACGCGCCGCTCGCTTAAGCCGAATCCGTAATAGGGCGCGGTATCGAAATGAGTGATGCCTCCTTCAAGAGCGGCAATCACGGTATTCCGGGCGTCGGCGTCGCTCATCGCGCCATAGAGATTGCCCAGGGGAGCCGCACCGAAGCCAAGCTCAGGCACGGACAGCTTCGTCCTGCCGACAGCCCGGGTAGGAAGCACAATGCTCATGAGTTCGATTCGCCGTCATGATCGGCAAGCCGGAAAATGCAGCGCATCGGCGACCATTTCTCTCCGGGCGCATGGTCGGGTAGCAACCGCTGGAATGTGGCCATCAAGGCCTCCCACTGTGCACTCTGGGCGAGACGAAATTCGGAAGGGTCGCTTCGTGGATAGTCGTCGGTTGCATCGATGACCATCAGGAGCCGGTCGGCACGCTGCCAGATTTCCATGTCGATGATGCCTTGCGCGCGAATGTGATCGATCACCGCGGGCCAGACAGAGCCGGGCTCGTGCATTCGACAATACTCTTGGATCAGCGCAGCATCGTTCACGAGGTCGAGCGCTAGGCACAGCCTCTGGCTCACGAGGAGGCGTCTCCGCGGATACGATTGACCACGATTGCAAACCCCAAGCAGACGGAAAAGCAAAGCGCCGGCGCGAGCATGCCGTGCTGTATACCGCCGATCCGTTCTGAGAGTAGTCCGGTCAAGGGAGGAATGATGGCACCTCCAATGATGGACATGATTAAAAAAGAAGACCCCAAGTTGGTCTCCTCACCCAGACCTTCGATTCCCAAGGCAAATATGGTGGGGAACATGATGGACATGAAAAAACTGGTGAGCCACAGGGCGCCAACCGCCGTCCATCCCGAGGCCGCCACGGCGATGAGACATAGCAGCACGTTGATGGCTGCGTAGAGCGCCAGTAGTCGAGCCGGTGCGACGCGGGCTTGGATGAATGCACCACTAAATCGGCCGATCATCAACATGCCGAGGCTAGCGGACAGCAGAAACGCGGCGGTCCTTTCCGGCAATTGCGGCAACAGCGCCTTGCTGAAATCGATGAAGAAACTCCAGACCGTGACCTGGGCGCCGACATAAAAGAACTGCGCGATGACCGCGAGGCGCACACGCCGGCGCCAAAACACCGCAAACGCGGAGCGTCTTGGGTTGGGTGTCTGCATTGCGGTACTCGAGTCTCGATCAAGACGCGGGAACGGCGTGAACGTGACGAGCAAGGCCAAAAGCAGGATGGCGACGCCGATCGCCACATACGGCCCCTTCACATTGGCCGCTTCAGTGGTTCGAAAGAGTGCCACCTGATGGGCGGTCATCGCGGATAGCTGGGCGGACGTATGTTCGATTCCCGAAAAAATGAACATCCCGCCGATAATGGGTCCAAAAATGGCACCTAATCCATAGAACGACTGGGCGAGATTGAGACGGGCAGAGGCGGTCGCAGGATGCCCGAGGATCGAGATGTAGGGATTGGCTGCGGTCTCGAGAAAGGCCAAGCCAAATGCGATGACATACAGTGCAACCAGGAAAAAGCCGTAGCGCTGGACCTCGGCTGCCGGATAGAACAGCAGCGCACCAATAGCGTAGAGGAGAAGGCCAATAATGATGGTGCGCTTGTAGCCGGCGCGGCGAATCACCAAGCCGGCAGGAAGGGCGGCACAGAAATAGCCGATATAAAACGCCAGCTGAATGAGACTCGACTGCGTGCGGGTGAGTGCCAGGGCCTTTTGAAATTGACGGATCAATACGTCATTGAGCGACGCAGCGAATGCCCAGGCAAAGAACAGTGTCGTCACGATGGCAAACGCCAACAGATAGCGCCGGTCTACAATCGGTGCGCGCCTTCCGTCGCTGGTGGGTTGTGCATATTTGGGCGTCTCACGCCGATCAAGGCGAGCATCGTTTGGCGAAGCGCTGATGTCGTTGGTCAAGTCAGTTACCTTTTAGAATAATTCGACCAGGCCAGGCCCCATCCTTGCCCTTCGGTCATCATACCTATAAAATATACTTTCACCAGCAAAAACAATTCGGGGAGCGATGACTTTGCAAAAGATGCCGCTGCGGTCTTCTCCCCTTGCTCTGGTGAGCCTAGCCTGCGCCGTCTTGCTGGCGAGCAACAGCTCTGCCGCCATCGTTCGAGTCTCCCCAGGCGATGATCTACAACGAGCCCTCGCCAGCGTCCGCGCACTGCACGACCACACTCCCGCGCAATCGATTGCCATTGAATTCGCCGCCGGAACCTATCGGCTCACCGCGCCTTTGATCTTAACTGCGCGGGATTCAGGCAGCGAGGGGGCACCCCTGGAATTGCGTGCGGCGCCTGGTGCGAAAGTGATTGTCAGCGGCGGCAGGAGTTTGCGCGGTTTGAAGTGGGTTGCCTGGCGCGACGGGATGTGGCGCACCCGAGTCGAGGGATCCTCGTTCGATCGCCTGTGGCTGGAGGGAAGGCTTCTGATCCGCGCACGCTACCCGAACTACGATCCGGCCAAATTGCCGTTTGGCGGCGTCGCGGCCGAAGCCATGAGTGCCGCACGGGTGCAACGTTGGTCCAATCCCGAAGGAGGCATCGTCCATGCGCTGACCTCCGACCGCTGGGGCTCGATTCAAATTCCCATTGAGGGCAAACGCCCCGATGGTAGCTTGCGTCTCGGGACGTCGGTCGGAATCAATCGCGCCGTCATCGCGAGCGATAGCAATCGCTTCGTCGACAACATTCTCGAGGAACTTGACGCAGTCGACGAATGGTATCTGGATCAGAAGTCTCACTGGCTGTACTTCAAACCTGCGCAAGACGCAGCTCCCGCTCGCGCAGGCTTCGTCGCCGGGCGGCTGGAGACTCTCATCGAATTTCGCGGTTCACCGGCCGCCCGCGTACACGATGTGACGGTGTCGGGATTGGTTTTTCGGGAGACAGCGACGACATTTCTCAAGACGACCGAGCCCCTGTTGAGGTCCGATTGGATGCTTTATCGCGGTGGCGCCATCTTGAGCGAAAACGCGGAGCGCATCGTGATCAGCAACAGTCTCTTCGAAGCGCTCGGCGGCAATGCGATCGTGGTCAGCGGCCATAATCGCCATATCACCATCCGAGGCAACGAAATCCACGACATCGGCGCGAGTGGGATCGCCTTCGTCGGGCGGCCCGAGGCAGTCCGCTCGGCACTATTCGAATATCAACAATCTCAGCCGATGGCGGCAATTGACCGCGTTCCGGGCCCGCTGACCGATGCCTATCCTGCCGACAGTATCGCCGAGGATAACTTGATTCATTCGATTGGAACGATCGAGAAACAGTCGGCGGGAGTGGAAATCTCGATGGCGGCCCGGATTACGGTGCGGCACAACAGCATTTATCACGCGCCTCGCGCCGGCATCAACATCGGCGACGGGACTTGGGGCGGCCACCTCATTGCCGACAATGATGTGTTCGACACCGTCCTCGAGACGGGGGATCACGGCTCTTTCAATAGCTGGGGCAGGGATCGCTATTGGAGCGCCGATCGCGAGGAAATGAATCGACGGGTGGCCGCAGACTCATCGCTGGTGACATTGGATGCCATCGCTCCCACCGTCATTCGCCATAACCGCATGCGTTGCGACCATGGGTGGGATATCGATCTGGATGACGGATCGAGCAACTATCTCATTGAGGACAATCTCTTGTTGGCCGGAGGCCTCAAGCTCCGGGAAGGGTTCAATCGTGTCGTTCGCAACAACATCATGGTCAACAATACCTTGCATCCGCACGTTTGGTTCGTGAGCAGCGCCGATGTGTTCGAACACAATATCGTGATGACCGGATACCAGCCGATTCTGATGAACGGCTGGGGAAAGTCCGTTGACTTCAATCTCTTTCCCACGGCCGCCACGTTGGAGCGTGCACAAAGCAGAGGAACCGACGCGCACTCAGTCGCCGAATCCGCGCACTTCATCGACCCACGAGAGGGCAACTTCGCCGTGGCCGCCGATTCGCCGGCACTTTCGGTCGGATTTCGGAATTTTCCAATGGATGACTTCGGTGTGGTGAGTCCGCGGCTTAAGGCGCACGCGCAACGCCCGACACTGCCGCAGCCAAGCGCTGACAAGGGGAGCGGTCCGGAGGCGCCAAGGGAGCTGCTCGGAATGACCATCAAGTCCATCGAGACGCTCGGCGAGCAGTCTGCGACGGGGCTGCCCAGCATAGAAGGCGTTTTGGTGCTGGCCGTCGCGCCGGATAGTCCGGCGGAGCGCGCCGGGCTTCGGTCCGGCGACGTGATACTTCGCATTGTCGACGCCGAATATGGGGATTCGGACCCCACGAACACCGCCGCGGAACTGGCCGCAGCACAAGCCGGGCGACGTTGGCGCGGTGAATGGGTGTTCGAGATCTGGCACCAACAGAGGAAGTCGACGGTAAAAGTCCTTCCGTGATCATCTCCTCGCCGAATGACTTCCAGGAGGCAGCGCGCTGCAGACTGCCGCGTTTTCTATTCGACTACCTGGACGGCGGTGCCGGCGCGGAGATCACTCTAAGGCGCAATGTCACCGATTTGTCCTCAATCGAGTTGCGCCAGCGGGTATTGACCGAAGTGTCGGCGGTGCACCTCGGCGTGGAATTGTTCGGACGTAAGCAGGCCCTGCCGCTCATCCTTGCACCCGTCGGGCTCACCGGCATGTATGCGCGTCGGGGCGAAGTGCAGGCAGCACGAGCAGCTGCGGCAGCGGGTGTGCCGTTCTGCCTGTCCACCGTGTCGGTCTGCGCACTCGAGGAAGTCGCGCCCCAATCCAGCGCTCCCCTATGGTTTCAGCTCTACATGCTTCGCGATCGCGGCTTCATGCGCGAATTGTTGGCGCGGGCTAAGGCCGCCGGTTGCAGCACACTCGTGTTCACGGTTGACATGCCCGTCCCCGGCGTCCGTTACCGGGATATGCACTCCGGTATGTCCGGGCCGCGTGCGGCAGCGAGGCGCCTCCTACAGGCCATCGCTCACCCGTCCTGGGCCTGGAGAGTGGGCGTCTGCGGACGCCCGCATATCTTGGGAAATATCGCCCCGGTGCTTGGGCGCAGCAGCGGACTCGAGGATTTCATCGGTTGGCTGGCAGCGAATTTCGATCCCAGCGTGGGTTGGCGCGATCTGGAATGGATACGGGATTTGTGGGACGGTCCCCTCGTCATCAAGGGGATTCTTGATCCCGACGACGCGCGCGCCGCGGTGGCACTCGGAGCCGATGGAATTGTCGTATCGAACCACGGCGGCCGCCAACTCGATGGGGCGCAATCAACCGCGCGCGCATTGCCGCGCATAGCAGAGGCCGTGGCCGGCAGTCGAATCGCCATTCTCGCGGATTCCGGGGTCCGTAGTGGCACCGATGTCGTGCGCCTGCTCGCGCTCGGGGCCAGCGCAGTTTTGATCGGCCGAGCGTTTGTCTATGCCTTGGCTGCGGGCGATCAGGCCGGAGTCACCCAGTTGCTTGGAATGCTGGCGAAAGAAATGAGCGTCGCAATGACGCTGATTGGCGCTGCCGATATATCGCAAATTAGCCGCGACGTATTGGACCTGTCGAGGATGAGCACAACGGGGCGCTCACCCCCCCGACGTCGCCGAATAAGCACACGCCTCCTGTTCGGAGCAGCAACTCGTAAGCGTCGACGACGATTATGTCCAGCCGTCAAATATTGCTTGACATTTTTACTGGTAGAAGCACACTGCACCAGTGAATTTCACGGGATGATCGGGAATTGGGCACGGCGCTACCGAGCGACCGCTAAGACGAAAATATCAATCAAGCCTTGCGTATCGCGACTGCGCGCAGGGAACGGGGGGATCATGAAAACGCTAGATTTATCGCTTCTTGCCGGTGTGCTGTGGCTGGGCGCATCGAGCAATGCCGCTATCGCTGAACCGACTGCGGCGGCGACGCCGGCAAGCACGGCCACTACCGGTGATGAACTCCAGGAGATCGTCGTGTCCGGCTTTCGCGAAAGCTTGGCGACGGCCGTTGAGAATAAGCGTCACGCGGCATCGATCGTCGATACGATTGCTGCGGAAGACATCGGAAAATTCCCAGAACAGAATCTCGCGGAGTCCCTGCAAAGAATCACGGGTGTGCAGATTCAGCGCAGCGCCGGGGAAGGCCAATTCGTCAGCATCCGCGGTCTTGATCCCAAATTCACGCAAGTGGACCTTGATGGCCGCGAGGTGCCGACGCCAACAGGGACCCGGACGTTCGATTTCACGATCTTTTCCTCGGATTTCGTCAGTGCGATCGATGTATACAAGAGTCCGACGGCGGATCTGACCGAGGGCGGTCTGGCGGGCGTGGCCAACGTTCGCACCATTGACCCCGCGACGGTGAAAGATCGGCAGCTGGTGCTGGTCGCCAAGGGAGCGGACGATCTCGACTCGCATAAGGTCGATCCGCGCTTTACGGCGCTCTATGCCGACAAACTCCTGGATGGACGGCTGGGCGTCGTTCTGGGAGCCGACTACAGCAAGCGTCATTTCGAAAACTATCAATACCAGGCCTTCGGCATGCAACCGTATACCGCGCAGCCTGCGGGGCCCTTCACTGTCAGCGGACTGTTCGACAACGCCCAAACGTTTAATATTATTCCCGGCGACCGCGAGCGCTCCACCTACCTGGGGTCCCTTAATTTCGCCGTGACCGATAATTTCAAGCTCTACGGAGAGGCGTTGTATTCCCGCTTCACCAACGATGACGTCTCGGTGACAGATGCCTTTCGCCAAACCAACCTGGCGGCGCCCCCAGTTGGCGGCATCATCTCTGCAACGCCTTCGCCGTCCACCCCGTCGACCATATTGACCACGCTTGATGCAAGCGGTATCGACTATCGTAACAACGGACGCACCAACGACTACAAGAATACGCTGGAGTCGTTCGCCGTCGGTGCAACGCTCGATGCGGGGCCCGTGAGTTTTCGGCTGGATGCCTCAACTGCGCTTGCAAAAGAGGTGGCTTCAACGCTTGCCCTCGAGGCCATCGGCCGCATCAACGCCACGTCCACGATCTCTTCGCTGCCGGCGGTGATCACGATCGATCCAGGCCAGAATTCATTGAGTCCGACCCTGTTCAATGCGCTCGGCGTCAATGGCGCATACAACCAACCCACCACGGACAAAATCCAGGCGGTCAAGCTCGATGGCACCTGGCACATCGACAATGGATTCCTCGATCAACTGAAGTTCGGGGTGCGGTACGCGCAGGAAGTCAATACCGCCGCCTCACAGGCGCTGAATGTGAGCGCGCAAACGCTTGCAGGACTATTGGGTGTACCGTATAGCCCAACGATCGAAGGCGGCTCGTTCAGCTCGGCGCCCTACATGAGTCAGTACAGTGCCAACTTCTTCGGACAGCGCATCACGTATCTGTCGGCCAACTTAAGCTCTCTGCTCGCCAAGGTGCCGCTGTCCCAGTTACTGGCATCGACGCCCTTGACGGAGAACCTGGCATCGACCTATTCCGTCAAAGAAGACAGCTACGCCGGATATGCAAGGCTCGATTTTCGCGTGCCGAGCGCCAATCTGACCGGCAACGTCGGCTTTCGCATGGTCAGCACGAAGCAAACCTCCGCGGGATATTCGCCGGACTTGAGCGAAATTACGTTCGATCAGCAAGGTGCCCAAACGCTTATTCCAAACGTGACGGCGACGTCGGTGGGGCAGAGCTACAACAATTTCCTGCCGGATCTGAATCTGATCTACACGATTGCGCCGGACTTGCTGTTGCGTTTTGCCGCCGCGAAAACCCTGACCCGGTCGGATCTGTCGCAACTAGCGCCCAATACGACGGTCAATGCCAACGTGAAGAGCATCAGCGAGGGCAATCCGAATTTGACGCCTTACACGGCGACCCAATTCGACCTTTCGTTGGAATGGTATCTGAACAAGGGTGGCTTGCTGTCGACCGCAGTGTTTTACAAGGATGTGAAGAACTTCATTCAGAACGGATCGTCCTCGGTGACCTTGAATGTCACTCAGGTGCAGGGCGGCACCATTCCCATCACGTTCGGAGTGCTCCAGCCGGAAAATGGCGGGAAATCCACCCTCAAAGGCATAGAAGTGGGCTACCAGCAGGCGTTCACCTTCCTGCCGGCGCCGTTCGACAACTTTGGCGCGGTGCTTAACTACACCTATGTCGATGCATCGGATCTTGTGGTGACACAAGGCTCGCCGGCGGTGCCCTTGTCAGGGGTGTCGAAGGACACGTACAACCTCGTCGGGTTCTACGAGACCCCGCGATTCGGGGTGCGGGTGGCTTACAATTACCGCAGTGGCTACGTTGTCGATCCGCTCAGCTACTTCGGCGACGGCGACTTTAGAAAGTCCTATGGTCAACTCGATGCCTCGGCGACCTACCATGTGGTCTCCAATTTCGACTTGACCCTCGAGGCGTTGAACATCACCAACAACGCGCTGATCGATGTTGACAAGTACGACATCAATCGAGGCTACGAAACCGATGGGACGACCGTCCTGCTCGGGGCCCGATACCGGTTCCGTTAACGGGCAGCGGTGTTCGATGAGGGTGCCGGTTGGCGGTCAACCGGCACCCATTTGAAAGGCCATATAAAGTGATCCGGATCGATGCTCACCAACACTATTGGTCCCTGCAGCGCGGAGATTATGGATGGTTGACTCCGCGGGAGACCGCTCTCTACCGAGACTTCGGGCCGGAACATTTATCCCAGGAGCTTGCGCAATGCTCGGTCCGTGCAACTGTGTTGGTTCAGGCGGCGCCCACCGAAGCGGAGTCACGATTCTTATTGGACCTGGCTCGTCGGCATCCATCGATTGCCGGAGTTGTCGGCTGGGTGGATTTTGAAGCGCCCGATGTTGCTGAGAGAATCAGTAATCTCGTTCGAGATGGGCAAGGAATGCTCAAGGGACTGCGACCAATGGTGCAAGATATCAGCGATCCCGGTTGGTTGGATCGGCCTTCGCTCGACGGAGCATTTGAAGTGATGATTCGGAGCGACCTGGCCTTTGACGCCCTCGTGGCACCCAAACATCTCGGCGCGGTGGCTCGCCGGTTGCGGCGGCATCCAGAGCTTCGCGCGACGGTGGATCATGCCGGCAAACCCGATATCAGCAGCGCCAATCTCGAGACTTGGGCGGCGCAGATTGAGCAGCTCGCAGTCGATACGCCGGCCTACTGCAAGTTGTCCGGCCTACTGACGCAGGCCAATCAAGGCGCGGGGATCGATGAGATCGATGCGGTTGCCGCCCACGTATTCGACTGCTTCGGGGTCGACAGGGTTATGTGGGGAAGCGACTGGCCCGTAGTGACGTCGCGGGCATCGTATGGAGAGTGGCTGGAGATGTCGCTTCAATTGGTGCGCCGACACGCTGCCGCCGGCGAGGAAGCCATTTTCGGCGCGAATGCCGTGCGCTTCTATCGCCTCGACGTCGCGGGGAGCGGGACGGAAACGGCATGACCATCATTAGTTCACTGGAAGCCTGCGATATCCGATTTCCCACTTCCCGAGAGCTGGACGGCTCTGATGCCATGAACGGGGATCCCGATTACTCGGCCTCCTATGTGATATTGCGCACCGATGACCCAAGCAATCTAGCCGGATACGGGTTCGTGTTCACGATCGGACGCGGCAACGAGGTGCAAACGGCGGCCTGCGCCGCGTTGCGCCACCTGGTTGTGGGACGAGACGTCGACGAGGTGGTCAATGACCTCGGCGCATTCGCGCGCAGCCTGACAAACGACTCGCAGCTGCGCTGGTTGGGTCCTGAAAAGGGCGTCATGCATATGGCGATCGGCGCCGTGGTGAATGCGGCCTGGGACATGGCCGGGCGCCGTGCCGGGAAACCAGTGTGGCAGCTGATTGCGGACATGACTCCTGAGCAGATCGTCCAGTTGATCGACTTCCGATATATCAGTGATGCGCTCACACCGGCGGAAGCATTGACAATTTTACGGACTGCCCAAGCGGGTAAGGCCGAGCGGATGGCGACCCTGCGGTCGAATGGCTATCCGGCGTACACGACGTCGCCCGGTTGGCTGGGTTACAGCGACGACAAGCTCGCACGACTGGCGGCGCAGGCTGTACGCGATGGATTTCGTACCATCAAGCTCAAGGTGGGTCTGCATCTGGAGGATGACCTTCGCCGCTGCCAACTGGCACGTCAAGTCATCGGCCCCAACGTGGGGCTGGCTGTCGACGCCAATCAGCGGTGGGATGTGGAGGCTGCCATTGAGTGGCTCAAGGAACTTGCCCCCTTCAATCTGGCCTGGGTAGAAGAACCGACGAGTCCGGACGACGTGTTGGGGCACGCCACGATCCGGCGCGCAATCGCGCCGATACCGATTTCCACAGGAGAGCACACTCAGAATCGCGTGGTGTTCAAACAGCTTTTCCAGGCGCACGCAGTAGACCTGATCCAAATCGACGCGGCCCGAGTCGGCGGCGTGAATGAGAATCTAGCGATCTTGCTGATGGCTGCCAAATTTGGTGTTCCGGTCTTCCCGCATGCCGGAGGCGTGGGACTGTGCGAGTTGGTGCAGCATCTGGCGATGGCCGACTACATTGCCATCGGCGCCTCCATGGAGGATCGAGCGATCGAGTTCGTCGATCACCTACACGAGCATTTCGTGGACCCAGTTCGTGTTCAATCCGGTCGTTATCTGGCGCCCACCAGACCGGGTTTTTCCGCCGAGATGCGGCCAGAGTCCTTGGATCGCTTTGCCTTTCCGGATGGTCCGGAATGGAAACACCTCTAGGGGTCGCAGTTTTAGGGCTGCGGCTACATTTGCGCGCTTTTCACTAGCAAAATGCGCTGCCATTGGACATTATTACCCAATGGCAGACTCAATTGAATCGAAGTATCGGGCTCCGGCGCTGGAGAAGGGCTTGGCCGTGCTCGAATTATTGGCCGCCGCTCGCGAGCCCATGTCCCTCAACGCCATCTCTCGCCAGCTCAAGAGATCGGTCAGCGAACTATTTCGAATGATTCAGGTGTTGGAGTCTCACGGATACTTGGAGGTGTCCAATTCCGGCGAAGGGTACGTCTTGAGCAACAAATTGTTCGCGCTCGGCATGGCCAGGGCGCCTACCAAAGATTTACTCGATGTTGCCTTGCCCGTCATGCACCGTCTCACCGCCAAGATCGGCCAATCATGTCACTTGGTGGTTGCCTCCGGCGATCAGATGGTCGTCGTTGCTCGAGTGGAGGCCCCGGGGGATCTCGGATTTTCGGTACGCATCGGTTATCGCCGCGCATTGATCGCCTCAACCTCGGGCCTCGTTCTCTATGCGTTCCAAGTCGATCTTGTGCGCGCGGAGTGGAAGTCACGTCTATCGGCAGGTATCGCAAAAAGTGACTGGGTCAAATTCGAGAAAGCGGGGCATGCCGCCCGCAAGGCGGGGTTCGTCAAGATGGCAAGCCACGCTGTGCAAGGAGTAATCGACCTTTCTGCTCCCATCTACCAGTCGGGAGGCGTGGTCGCCGCATTGACGACGCCGTACGTAAAGACTTCGCGCTCGCTGTCGGAAGAAGAGACGGTCCCCAAGATAGTGCTTGCGGCGAAGAAGATTTCGGAGGAATTGAGCCTCGGAAATCGTCCACTCGACGTGGCTTAGGCTTTGGCGAAAACTCGCCGGCCTTGGCCCGAACCCAACTTTCCCGACTTCCTTCACCTGAGCCTTCCGCCGGTCTAGCAGCGGGGAGTACCCGTGCGCTTTTTTGGCGTCCACCGTTGAAAGTTCATATTTGATGTATACTTTTATAGGTGATAACAAAAAAGACAGTGCGCCGGGTGCATCATGAGAAATGCGACGGACACGCTCTCCGCTAAACCGATCGACTCGAATTCCGGGGAAGGGGGCCGCTCCTTCGTCGCCGCTTACGTGCTGGTCACCAGCCTGTTCTTCATGTGGGCGATTGCTCTCAATCTCAATGACATTCTGATCAAGCAGTTCGAGAAGGCCTTACAGCTCCTCCGTGTTGAGGCGAGCTTTATCCAAGTTGCCTTTTTTGTCGCGTACCTTATTCTTGCGCTGCCTGCCGGATTTGTCATGAAGCGGATCGGCCTCCAACGCACCATGATACTGGGACTTACCCTCTACGGCGCCGGTGCGCTCGCGTTCTATCCGGCCGCGGAGATTGGGACATTCGGGACATTCCTGACGGCCCTTTTTGTCATGGCCAGCGGCATCGTCTGCCTGGAGATCGCTGCCGGCGCGTTCATTGTATTGGGCGGGACACCCGAGCGGTCGGCATTCCGGATCAATCTTGCACAGGCCTTCAACGGGCTAGGTGCCGTGGTTTCGCCGATCATCGGCGGCGTGTTCATCTTTTCGGGAGTGGAGCGCTCGCCTGATCAGATGGCGAAGATGTCCTCCGTCAACCTCACTGCGTTCCGCGCCTCCGAGCTACACCAGGTGCAAACGCCGTATCTGCTCATCGGCATCGTCGCGCTTGCAATTGCGCTGCTCATCGGAATGACGCGATTCCCCGCCGAGAGTCTCTCCAGGGCGAGATATCCTGTCTCATATGTGCAGCTGTTCCGCGAGCGGGCGTTCACAGGCGCGGTCGCGGCGCAATTTTCCCATGTGGGGGCTCAGATCGCAGCGTGGAGCTTTTTCATCGACTTCGTCAAAGACGCTCGGCCAGATATCGACGAGCGCTCCGCGGCATACTTGTTGTCCGTTAGCCTTTTCCTTTTTATGGTCGGACGATTCACGGGTTCCTTATTGCTGCGTTACTTGAAGGCGCCGACGGTCCTCGTGGCTTACGCGGTGCTCGAGTGTTGCGCTGTGGTCGGAGGCGTGGTAACTACCGGAAGTGTATCGATCGCCTTCGTGATGGCTCTAAGTTTCTTCATGTCCATCATGTACCCAACGATTTTCGCTCTCGGCATTGCGGCTGCAGGGCAGCAGACTCAGATCGGAGCGGCGGTCATGGTGATGGCGATCGTGGGCGGAGCCGTTGTGCCGCCCGCACTGGGGTTTCTTGCCGATCACGCTGGCGTGCATCCCGCCTACCTCGTGCTCCTTACCTGTTTCGCCGTGGTGATTCTGTTCGGACGGCTTGCGCGGGCTTGAATCTGCGGCGCCGTCTGCGCGGGAGAACACTATTTCTTTGCTTCTTGTGCAAACGCCTCAAACTCAACATGCCCTTTATGAGCACAGGCCTTGAGTTCGTCGGTGGTGATGGGTGACGCAGACTGGCCGGACAATACTGACCCACACCGCATGTTCTCTTCGAAACCCGGCGCGGAGAATATGAAGACTAGGCTGATTGGAATCCCGCCCAAGCTGTATGCCCGAATCGTCCGGTTCGAGGCGGCCCTCCGACGTAAGGCGGCTGTGCCTGAATCGCGGTGGACGGACATCGCCCATTCTCTGGGATATCACGATCAGATGCACATGGTGCACGATTTCAATCGGTTGTCGGGAGACAGTCCGACAGCCATCGGCGGCCAACTCGACATGTTTGTGCAGCCTGAAGTAGATTCCGCGCACGGCCACGCGAGTTCGCCCGCGCCGAATGCATCGGCCCACTGCTAGAGGGACGGCGCATGAGACCTTAGCTTCAGGTGGATCGACCGAACCGCTTTAGATAAGCTATTGGCGGCGCCGCGCTGCAGAGGTAGGCCCGCGATGAGCGACCCAACGGCGTCAATACGGAGATTCACGCTATGGCCATGTCCCCCGAGCTGGCGGCCAAGCTGCTGGCAAACCGCAAGCAGGAACTGACGGTCGTCATGACTCCCGACATCTACCCTTGGTATCGGAACATGCGCGCGCAAAGAATTGTCTATGACGAGCGTCGCGCCGCCTGGATGGTGTTCCGCTACGCCGACGTCGAGCATGTGCTTCTCGAGACGGGCAGTTTTTCTTCGCAGAGAACCCTGAAGCCGGACGGTAGCGTTGACGAAATCGCCGGGGCCGGCATGATCAGCACCGATCCGCCCCGTCACCGGCATCTGCGCTCGCTGGTGGTGCAGGCCTTTACCCAGAAGCGGGTCGCGCAGCTCGAACCCCGCATCCGGGCGATTGCCGCGCAGCTTCTGGACGAAATGGCGCAGACCGACACGCCCGATCTGGTCACGACCTTCGCCTACCCGCTACCCGTCATGGTGATCGGCGAGCTTCTCGGGGTCCCGGC
>Ga0193726_1000491_pt1 | contig 41023 bp, 36 predicted proteins | sample H2c1metaG_FD_144928 | JGI IMG/M metagenome (GOLD analysis project Ga0193726, IMG submission 144928) | Soil microbial communities from a riparian zone of the East river system, Colorado, United States - H2c1 | ecosystem: Environmental > Terrestrial > Soil > Riparian zone | place: USA: East River... | reverse complement strand
CGCTACTCTCGCAATCTTCGTAAACATCGCCACATCATCGCGAATCAGCTTGTCGAATCCCTCCGGCGTGGTCGGATGCGGCTGCATGCCGATCGGGGTCCAGCGCTGTTTCGCGTCGGGATCGGAGAGGATGCGCACGATTTCGCGGTTGAGCTTGGCGATGATAGGGCACGGGACGGCGGACGAGGTGAGGAGCCCGAACCAGAGTATCGACTCGTAGCCCGGCACGCCAGCCTCCGCGATCGTCGGCATTTCGGGCAGGAGCGGATCGCGTTCGGTGGAGGAGACGCCCAGGCCGACGAGCTTGCCCTCCTTCACCTGGCTCACCGCGTTCGCGATGGGCGCCATGAAGAACTGCACGCGCCCGGTCATGGTCTCGGTGAGCGCCTCGGGGATGCCCTTGAAGGGAACGTGCACGACGTCGATCGCCGCCATCGATTTGAACATCTCTCCGGCGAAATGCGTGCCGCTGCCCACGCCCGCGGAGGAAAAGTTGAGGCTGCCGGGTTTGGCACGCGCCGCCGCGATCAGCTCCTTCACCGATTTGATGCCGAGCGAAGGCGAGACGACGAGCACGTACTTCGAGCTCGCGGAGAGCGTGACGCCGGAAAGATCCTTGAAAGTGTCGTAGGTCAGATTCGAATACAGGACGGGTGCGATGGCGTGCGCGGAAGAAACGGAAAGCAGCGTGGTGCCGTCGGGCGTAGCGCGCGCGACGGTGCCCGCGGCGACCGTGCCGCCCGCGCCGGGGCGGTTGTCGACGATCACCTGCTGCTTCCAGGCTTCGCCGAGTTTCACCGCGACGTAGCGCGCGGTGATGTCAGGCCCCCCGCCCGGAGTGAAGCCGACCAGGATGTGGATGGGCTTCGAGGGGTAATCGGCCGGCTCCTGCGCGTGGGCCGCTTGCATACACAAGGCGACGAGCAGCAGTCCCACCCATGCAGATAGTTTCATTTGTCCTTCCTCCGAAAGGAAGTGTCCGCCTCAACGGCGCGGGAATCAAGCGTCGCCGGCGCCCGCTGGAGGCCTCATGCTCGAACCCGGCGCGGCAGATATCGGATTCGTCAACGCCGACGCGCACCGCTTTACGTAACTTTACCTGCCAGACAAATCCTGGTTACGGCCCGCGGCGAGACTGCTCTCCACGGGAAGAAATTCCCCTCGGAGGGGCGACGCCCCTTAACGATCATTCACGAAAGGAGTCGATCATGAGCAACACGACACAGAGTTCGAGTTCAGACCAGAAACCCCGCCGCCGCTTCTTCAGGCGCGCGGCGATCGCGACGCTGGTCGGCGGAATCGCCGCCGGTATCGGCATCAAGGCCTTCGCCCACGGCGGCGGGTTTGGCGGCTGGCACCGCGGCGGTTTCATGGCCGGGCCGCTCGATCCCGCGCAGATGGACGAGCACCTCGATCGCATGCTCAAGCACCTTTACGTCGAGATCGACGCCACCGACGAGCAAAAGCAGAAATTGGCACCGATCTTGAAACAGGCGGCGAAAGACCTGCTGCCGCTTCGCGAGAAAATGCAGGGTGCGCGCAAGCAAGCGGTCGAGCTGCTCACCGGGGACGCCATCGACCGTGCCGCGATCGAGGCATTGCGCACCGAACACCTTCGGCTCGCCGAGCAGGCGTCGCGGCGCATCGCGCAAGCCCTTGCCGACGCCGCCGAAGTGCTCACCCCCGTCCAGCGCAAGGCACTCGCAGCGCGCGTCAACCGCTGGCACGGCCAGCGCGGCTGAAGCAGCTATAGTCTGTGCGTGCCTGAGCGCATTCTCCTGATCGAAGACGACGCCCGCCTCGCCGAGATGGTGTCCGAGTACCTCGGCGAGGCGGGTTTTCGAGTTTCGATCGCCGCCGCGGGCCGCGCGGGGCTCGACCGGCTTGCGCGTGAGCCGTTCGATGCGCTGGTACTCGACCTGATGCTTCCCGACATGGACGGACTCGACGTGTGCCGCGAGCTGCGCGCGAAATCGGACACGCCGGTGCTGATGCTCACTGCACGCGGCGACGCGGCGGATCGCATCGTCGGCCTCGAGATCGGCGCCGACGACTACCTTCCCAAGCCGTTCCAGCCGCGCGAACTGCTTGCCCGCCTGCGCGCGATCCTGCGCCGGCGCAAAAGTGGGGCCGCCGCTTCTAGGCTGCTGCGCTTCGGACGCATCGAGATCGACCGCGACGCGCGCTCCGTGAATGTGGACGGCGAGGCGCGTTCGCTCACCAGCTACCAGTTCGCGCTGCTCGTGGCGCTCGCCGAGAACGCGGGCCGCGTGCTGTCTAGGGAAACGCTGATGGACCTCGTCAAGGGCGAGCCGCTGGAGGCTTTCGACCGCTCGATCGATGTACACGTGTCGCGCATCCGCGCGGCGATCGAAGACGACCCGAAGAGGCCGCGCCGCATCGTCACCGTGCGCGGCGCCGGCTACGTCTTCGCCAAGGCGCAGGACTGATCGAGGGCGGGATGCGCAAGCTCTACGTTCGCATCTATTTCGCCGTGCTCGCGAGTCTCGCAGTGTTCGCGCTCGCCGTGGGCCTGCTCTGGCGAGCGTTTGGCGACGCCGGTCCATGGAGCCAGGCCCATGAAGTGGCGGCGACGCTTGCGCAAAATGCATTGCCGCCCGCGGGAGCACCGAAGGCCGAGCAGCAAGCGGCGCTTGAGAAGCTCGCCGCCAACCTGCGCGCCGACATCGCGCTCTTCGCTCCGGACCGCTCCCCGCTCGCTGCAGTGGGTGCGCCGCTGCCCGCACCCGAGGCAGGCCGCGAGCGCGGCGGCTGGATTCATCGCTGGGGCGGCCCCGCTTGGGCGGTACGCCTGCCCGACGGCAGGTGGCTCGAGGCGCGCGCGCCTCGCGGCCACCGGTATGCGCCTTACGGGTTGTTTCTCGTGCTGACGCTCCTTGCGCTCGCCGTCGGTGTCGGCGCCTACCCGATGGTGCGCCGGCTGACTTCGCGCCTGGAGCGCTTGCAGGCGGGTGTCGAGTCGCTGGGTGCGGGCGAGCTCTCGGCGCGCGTCAAGGTCGAGGGTGGCGACGAGGTGGCACGGCTCGCTGAAAGCTTCAATCGGGCGGCCGGCCGCATCGAGGAACTGGTCGGCGCGCACAAGACGCTTTTGGCCAACGCTTCGCACGAGTTGCGCACGCCCCTTGCCCGCATCCGCATGGCCGTGGAGCTGATGAAGGAGAGCGCCGATCCGGTGCGTAAGGCCGGGCTCGAGCAGGACATCGCGGAACTCGACGCCTTGATCGACGAGATCCTGCTCGCCAGCCGCCTCGACGCCTTGAAGCGGCTGGAAGCGGATGAAGATGTCGACCTGCTCGCGCTCGCCGCCGAAGAATGCGCGCGCTACGACGACACCCAACTCGACGGTGAGCCGGTCACGGTGCGCGGCGATCCGCGGTTACTGCGCCGGATGATTCGCAATCTTCTGGAAAACGCAAAACGCCACGGCGCTCCGCCGATCGAAGTGCGCGTCTCCCGCGCCGGGGATGGCGCGGAACTGGCCGTCTGCGACCACGGCGCGGGGGTTCCCGAGGTCGAGCGTGAACGCGTGTTCGACCCGTTCTACCGTCATACGGCCAGAGAAATTGCAGGCGCGGGGCTGGGGCTTGCGCTGGTGCGTCAGATTGCGCGACGACACGGGGGCGACGCACGCTGCGCGCCGCAGAGCGCGCAGGGCAGTTGTTTTATCGTAGTCCTCCCGCTAGGTTTACTCGTTGCCAGAATGTCGGCGAAGTCGTCGTCAACAAGTAGTCGCTGAGCCTCAATAGGGAGAATCCGGATGCGTACCAATACTATCGGTGCAAAGTACCTGGTGGTCGGAGTGATCCTCGCGGCCTTTGTCGCGGCGCTGGTGGCAGTTGTGCGGACGACGGCTGCGTCTGCCCACGTCGCTCAGGGAGCGCCCGCAGCTCTGCTCCAACCCGTGGTTGCGCTCGTTGTCCTCACCGCTATCGTGTTGCTCATGACGGTCGTGTACCGGAATGTTGCGTTGATCCGCGGAGCGGTATCCGCGCGTTACTTCAGGACTTTCACCGCCGAAATGCCGGCCGAATGGGTCGAACGTCCTACCCGCACGTATATGAACCTCCTGGAGCTTCCGGTCCTGTTCTACGTCGTATGCCTGCTCATGCTGACGACAGGACGATTCGACGCCGTCCAGGTTTCGTTGGCATGGGTTTTCGTCATAACCCGTTATGTGCATGCCTTCATCTACATCGGCTTCAACGACGTACCCTTGCGCTTCGCCGCATTCCTGACCGGTGTTTTCACGCTGGCCGTGCTCTGGACGAGGTTTGCAGAGCAAAATCTGAATGGGCCTCTCTCGTGAAAGCAACACCGCCAAGAGACTACCCCCCGCTCGAACGTGCGCGGAATTGCTTAGCGCTGACGCAGAGTGACGAACTGCGCCTTTGCTGGCGCGCCCGGGGCGCGTCTGAGCTCGGAGATTGCGTTTCGCAATACTCGGAGGGCTGAGCGAAGAAACAGAATCGCCAACACGAGCCCAATCACGAGGTCGGGCCACTCCGAGCGGGTGAGCCAGACGCCGCCGGCCGCGACAAAGACGGCAATGTTAGAAGCGATGTCGTTCCTCGAGCACTCCCACACCGAACTCATGTTGATGTCTTCCTCGCGGTGTTTCCAGAGAAGCGCGAGGCACGAGGCGTTTCCCAGAAGCGCGAGCAGACTCACGGCGCCCATGGTTTCGAACACCGGAAGAACAGGAACGAACGCGCGGTACGCGACTTGCGCGAGGACGAACAGGCCGGCAGCCAGGATCAAGCCACCCTTGAACAAGGCGACCTTCGCCTTGGAGCGCGCGCCGCGCGATACCGCGTACAGGCTCAATCCGTAGGTCAGGGCGTCGCCGAGATTGTCGAGCGAGTCGGACAGCAGGGCCGTCGAAGACGCGAGAAGCCCGGCGGCGAGCTCGCCGACGAACATCACCGCATTGATCGCGAGAACGATCTTCAGGGTCGAGCTCTGTCGCTCCCGCAGAGCGTCGACCGCGCACGCCTTGTCTTCGCAGCAGTCGGCCATTTCGAATTCTAGCGCGAAGTCAGTGCCGCGCAGTCACGAGCGCCACCAGCATCGCGACCACCGCCAGCGCCATCACGCCGGTGGCGAGCCAGCCGAGAATCTTCAGGCGCCGCCTCACGGTGAAGGGCCCCATGATTTCCGGGCGCACCGCCATCAGCATCATCACCGCCATGATGGGCACCGAAATCACGCCGTTGATCACCGCGCTCCAGATGAGCGCCTTGACCGGATCGATCTCGGTGAAGTTGAGCGCGACGCCGATCGTCGTCGCGGCGATGAGGATGCCGTAGAAGCCGCGCGCTTCCATCAGCCTCAGGCCCAGGCCGATGGGCCAGCGGAAAGATTCGGCGACCGCGTACGCGGCCGACCCGGCGAGCACCGGCACGGCGAGCATGCCGGTGCCGACGATGCCCGCAGCAAAGAGCAGGAACGCGAACTCGCCGCCGATGGGGCGAAGCGCTTCGGCTGCCTGCGCGGAGGTCTGGATGTCGGTGATGCCGTGCGCGTGCAGGGTCACCGCGGTGGTCAGCATGATGAAGAAGGCCACCAGGTTCGAGAACGTCATCCCGATGTAGGTGTCGACCTTGATCCGACGAAGGTGGGCCGAGGCCTGCGCGGGCGCTTCGCGCAGCGGCTGTTCGCCGTCAGCGGCGCGCTGCTCTTCCACTTCCTGCGAAGCCTGCCAGAAAAACAAATACGGGCTGATGGTCGTGCCGAACACCGCCACGAGCATCAGAAGATAGTCCGCGCGCAACGTCACCTCCGGAACCAGCGTGCGCAAGCCGGCCTCGAGCCACGGCACTTGCACCACGAACACGGTGGCGACGTAGGCGAAGAGCGCGAGCGTCAGCCACTTCAGAAACGGCGCGTAGCGCGGAAAGGGGATGAAGACCTGCAAGCCGAGCGACACCAGCGCAAAGGCGATGATGTACCCGCCGGTCCGCCCGCCGATGAGCAGTTGCAGCGCCGCCGCCATCGCGCCGAGATCGGCGGCGATGTTGATGGTGTTGGCGACCAGCAGGAACGAGATGACGGCGTACAGCAGCGGCTTCGGATAGTACTCCCGGATGTTGGCGGCGAGGCCCTGCCCGGTCACGCGGCCGATGCGCGCGCTCACGATCTGGATGCCGATCATGAGCGGCAGCGTGAACAGCACCGACCACAGCATGCCGTAGCCGAACTGCGCGCCCGCCTGCGAATAACTCGCGATGCCGCTTGGATCGTCGTCCGCGGCGCCGGTAATCAGGCCCGGCCCCAATTGCTTCAGCAGGGGCAGGCGGACCGCCGGCTTTGCCGCCGCGGCGGAAACGGCTGCGAGTTCTCCCTCGGCGGTTGTGAGTTTTTCCTCTTTTGCGATCATGGCTGATGCCGGAGAACGATGCGCCGTGCGGCGCTGCGGCAGTGTACGGAGAAAACCCTGACAGAAGCTTGAATCAACATCCCGCCCGCACGGACCCTATCTGAAATCCTCCGGCAATCGGTAGTCGGGGTAGCGTTTCCTGAATTCGGCCAGCTCGCGCTCCGCTTCGGCCGTTTTTCCCTGCGCCCTGAGTTGGCGAATATCCTCGAGCCATTTTTCCGGCGTACGCTCCGCTTCGGGAGCGGCGATGCGGCTTGCGATGCCGCTGACGGCGTCTGCGCTCGGCACCGCCGGTGCCGATTCCCGGAGACCGCTCGCCCCCGGGACCGGCGCGGCCGCCGGCGCCTGTATCGTTTGGGTCTGCCGTTGAACGCCGACGGGACGCCGGGCATCCGGAGTTGCCGCGGCGGGCGCAGGCTTCGCCTCTTCTCTCTTGCGCAATACCTCCGGCGCGCGCGGAACTTCCGGCACGATCGCGGGCCGCACCGTGCCCGGGGGCGCGCTCGCAGGCGGGTTCCCGCCAGGGCGCTGCTGTGCCCGATCGGGCGGGAATGCGGCCTGCGGAATCGGCGGTGCGATGGGCGGCGCAGGCGCGATGGGCGGCAACACCTCGGGCGGTGGCGTCACGGGCTGGTCGGCACGCTTCGGCTCCGGCGGCGGCGCCTTCGCCGGCCGGGCGGACCGCGGTGCTTTGGGCGCGATCAGGTCGAGCGCGGACTGCCGCTCGAACACCATGAACGTCAGCGTGGCGGTCACCAGCACGGTCGCGGTGATCGCAACCGGCGTGCCCCAGCGGCGCGCGAATCCGGTTCCGGCCGACTTCCGCCTTGCACCGGCGACGCGTTGCGACGCCGCGAGGACATTGTCGTCGACCCGCTGCGAAGGGCTCCGCGCCTCCGCGTCGCGATAGATGCCGGAAAGCTCCTCGTCGCGCTGCTCGGTCATGATCCCTTCCCCAGGCTTGCGCGCAGCTTGGCCACCGCATAGCGCAGGCGGCTCTTCACGGTCTCGGCGCCGACGCCGGTCGCGGCGGCGATCTCCTCGATCGACAGTTCGCCTTCCTGCTGCAGGAGAAAGGCTTCGCGCTGCGCATCGGGAAGCCCGGCGAGCGCGGCGAGCAGACGCTCCACCGCGCGCTTGCGATCGAGGCGCAGGTCCGCGGCGATTTCCACGGCGGGAAGATCCCCGAGAACGGATTCGCTTTCCTCGTGGCTCAGGAAAGCCGCCCGGCCGTTCGCGCGATAGAAATCCATCAGGCGATTGTGCGCGATGGCGTAGACCCAGGAAGTGAATTTTGCGCTGGCTTCGTAGCGCCCGCGGGAATTGACGACGCGCATCCAGAGGTCCTGGAACAATTCTTCGGCGGTCGCCGCGCTGCCGACCTGTCGCAGCAGGAAGCGGTACAAGGGGAGTCGATGGCGGAGGTAGAGCACTTCGAACGCTCCGGCATCGCCCTTGCCGTAGCGCAGCATCAGATCCTCGTCGCTCGCCTGGCTCCTCATGCGGTGCAAGTGTAGCTGCTCGTCCGCCCGCCGGGGCTGCGCCGGATCCGCGCGGGGAACCGGTACGGACAGGATCGAAGCGAAGTCCGACATCTCATGGTTAACGGTGACCGCAAGCGCACGGGGTCAGGGAAGGCCTCATCCCGCCTTTGCGTCGCGGAGCGCCCGCCAGATCCGGTCGGGCGTCGCCGGCATGTCGAAGTGCGTCACACCGCCTTCGCGCAGCGCATCCAGCACGGCGTTCATGAGCGCTGGCAGCGAGCCGCTCACCCCCGCCTCCCCCACACCTTTCGCGCCGAGCGGGTTGCTCGCGGTCGGCACCGGGTGCTCGTGGATGGCGAGGCCGCCGACCAGTCCCGCGCGCGGCATGAAGTAGTCCATGAAGCTGCCGCTCAAGAGCTGGCCGGTATCGGGGTCGTATACGGCGTGTTCGCCGAAAACCTGCCCGGCCCCCTGGGTGATCCCGCCCTGCATCTGGCCTTCGACGATCTGGTGGTTGACGATGTTGCCCGCATCGTCCACCGCGGTGAACTTCACGATCTCGGCGATGCCGGTCTCGGGCTCGATCTCGACTTCGGCGACGTGGCATCCGTTAGGAAAGGTCACGCCGAACCGGCCCTCGGTCTTGACATCGAGCGACTGCGGCGTGCCCGCGTATTTTTTTGCGAGCGCGATGAGCGTGACGGAGCGGTCGGTGCCTTTGATGCGGTAGGCGCCGTCCGTGAATTCGATGTCGGCGGCCGCGGCTTCCAGATCTTTCGACGCGAGCGCGAGGCCCTTCTCGACCACCTGCTTCGCCGCGAGCTGCATCACGCTGCCCACACCGAGAAGCGAACGCGAGCCGCCGGTCGCGTTGCCGACCAGGCGCACCGCCGGATCGCCGTTTCGGAGACGGAAGTTTTCCATGGGCACGCCGGTGACCGCGGAGACGATCTGCGCGTAGCTGGTCTCGTGGCCCTGCCCGTGCGAGTGCGAGACCGCGTACATGGTCACCGTGCCTTCCGAGCTGAAGCGCAGCTCGACCTGGTCCGAAGGGGCGAAGCCGCCGCCGCTCGCCTCGATGTAGGTGGCCATGCCGCGCCCGAGCAGCTTGCCGTGCGTCTTTGACTCCGCCCGGCGCGCCGGGAATCCCGCCCAGTCGGAAGCTTTCAGCGCGTCGGCGAGCACCCCTTCGAAATCGCCGCAGTCGTAAGTGATGCCGTTCGCCGCCTTATATGGAAATTTTTCTTTGGTCACGAGGTTCCTGCGCCGCAGTTCGGCGGGATCGATGCCGAGCTCGACCGCCGCCTCGTCGACCAGTCGCTCGATCATGTAGGACATCACCGGGCGGCCCGCGCCGCGGTAGGCGGCGGACGGCGATTTGTTGGTCACCGCGAGCTGCACGCGCGCGCAGGCGGCGGGAATCTCGTACACGCCAGTGAGGCAGGCGACCACGCCCTGGGTGTTGATGAAGGGTCCGGTCGGCGCGAGATAGGCGCCGAGATCGGCGACGTACGAAAAGCGCAGCGCGAGAAATTTTCCGGAGGCATCGAGCGCGAGCTCGCTCGTGCTCGCGACATCGCGCCCCTGCTCGTCCGACAGGAAAACCTCCGAACGGCTGCCGGTCCATTTCACGGGACGGCCGGTTTTTTTCGCCGCAAGCAGCACTGCGCTGTATTCCGGATACATGTTGAAGCGCACGCCGAAGCCGCCGCCGACGTCCTCGGCGATGACGTCGATCTTGTCGTCGGGAACGCCCATGGTGTAGACGAGCTGGCCGCGCATGCCGGCCGTGCCTTGCGTGCAGGCGTAGAGCGCGTACTTCTGCGTCGCGGCGTCGTAAGTCGCGGTGCAGGCGCGCGGCTCCATCGGATTGCCGACCATGCGCTGGTTGTCGAGCGCGAGTTTCACGACGCGGGCGGCCGAGCGGAACGCCGCCTCGGTCGCGGCCTCGTCGCCCGCGACCCAGTCGAAGGAAAGGTTGCCGGCAAGCTCGGCGTGGAGCTGCGGCGCGCCGGGCTGCAAGGCGTCTCGCGCAACGGTCACGGCGGGCAGCTCGCGGTATTCGACCTCGATCAATTCGGCCGCGTCCTGCGCGGCCGCCTGGGATTCGGCGACGATGCAGGCGACGCACTCGCCGACGTGGCGCACCTTGCCTTGCGCGAGCACCGGACGCGGCGGTTTCTTGAGCGCTTCGCCGAAGCGGTCCTTCACGCCGAGGTTCGTCGGAATGGACTTATAGCCGGCTTCGGCGATGTCCTTGCCGGTGAGCACGGCCAGCACGCCGGGCGCCTTGAGCGCGGCGGCGGTGTCTATGGAAACGATCTCCGCGTGGGCGCGGTCCGACCGCAGGAATACGGCGTAGGCCTGATTCGGAAAATTCCAGTCGGCGGTGTATTTCCCCTGCCCGGTCAGCAGGCGCCGGTCTTCCAGTCGTCCTTTCATATTGAACCGGAGGATACCAGAACGATCCCGCGACCCGGGGATGACAAGGCGCGCACATCTGTGCTAAAAAAGCGGCCATGACGAAGCTTCGCTTCTCCGGCCGCCGCTTCTCCGGCCACATTGCCGCCTGGATCGCGCTGGTGAGCATCTCGTTCAATGCGTTCTGGCCGGTGCTCGCGATCGCCGGGCCGAGCGTGCCTGCGCTTCCCTCCGAGATCTGCAGCGCGACGGGCGCGAGGCACGCGGGCGGCGGAACCGGCGACGATACGCCCGGCAGCAACGTCCGCACTACGCACTGCACGCTGTGTCACTTCAACCCCGAACGCAACGCCGCGATCTTATGCGCGACGCACGTTCTGGTTTCGCCGGTCGCGGCGGTCGCGCAGCCTGCCGCGCACTTCGAATCCCGACGGCCCCAGGCTGCACTTCACCCCTCCGCGCCTCCGCGCGCTCCGCCTTACCTCGCCTGAACTGAAGCTGCAGGGCGCGCGACCGCGGTCGTGCGGATCCGGCGCCGGCGCGCTCGCGTGTCCCGGCGCGCGACACGATTTCAGGAGAGGAAAAATGATCAAGAAAACGACAATTGCACGCCTGGGCGGCGCCGCGATCCTCGCGGCCGCCTTCACTGGCAACGCTTTCGCCCACGGCTTCGCGGGAAAGCGCTTCTTCCCGGCGACGCTTGCCACCGACGACCCCTTCGTCGCCGACGAACTGTCGCTGCCCACCGTCTCGAGGAGAAAGACCGGCGCGAACGGCGACGAGCCCGCAACGCTGGAAACCAGCACGTCCATCGATTTCACCAAGCGCATTACGCCGAATTTCGGGCTCGGGCTCGGAGCGACCTATCTGAACCTGAAACCGGACGGTGGAGATACCCAGAGGGGTTTCGATAATTTCGCAGCGAACGCGAAGTACCAGTTCTACAAGAACGACGAGCACGAGACGATCCTCTCGGTCGGCGCCGACTGGGACATAGGCAAAACGGGCGCGAAGCGCGTCGGCGCGGAGTCGTTCAGCACGGTGACGCCGACGGTATTCTTCGGCAAGGGGTTCGGCGACCTGTCCGAAGGCCTGAAGTACCTGCGTCCGTTCGCGCTCACCGGCTCCGCCGGAGTCGGCTTGCCGACGCGTTCGAGCACAACCACCGTCGACGACGACGGCAACGTCACGACGGAGCAGAACCGCAAGGTGCTCAACATCGGGTTCGCCGTGGAATACAGCCTGCTGTACCTGCAATCCTTCGTGAAAGACGTGGGCCTCGGCGAGCCGTTCAACCGGATGATCCCGATCGTCGAGTTCTCGCTTCAGAGGCCATTCGGCGGCGGTCCGACGACGGGAACGATCAACCCGGGAATGCTCTGGGCGGGAAGATACATGCAGTACGGACTCGAGGCGATCATCCCCGTCGGCAGCACCGGAGGAAAAACGGGCGTGATGTTCCAGATCCACTTCTTCCTCGACGACCTGTTCCCGAAGAGCATCGGCAAACCCTTGCTCGGCGACTGAGCGTGAAGTCCTCCGTCCGCGTGGCGCTGCTCGCCGTCCTCGCCGCCGTTCTGGTGGTTCCGGACGGAGCCTTTGCGCACGCCTTTCTCGATCGCGCAGCGCCCGCGGTCGGCAGCACGGTCCACGGCTCGCCGGCGGAGGTCCGGCTGCGTTTCACGCAGGAGCTGGAACCCGCTTTCAGCACCGTTCGGGTTTTCGACCACGGCGGCAAGCAGGTCGACCGCCAGGACAAGCGGCTCCAGCGCGGCGACGCGACGCTGCTGAAAGTTTCGGTCCCGCCGCTCGCGCCGGGAATCTATCGCGTGGTCTGGCGCGCGCTCTCGGTCGACGCGCACGTCACCGAAGGCGACTTCACTTTCGAGGTGGCGCCCTGAGCCGCGCGCACGCACCGCAGGGGCTGCGATGAGCGGATTCGTCGTCGCGCTTCGCTTCGTCCACTTCGCCGCCGCAGTCGCGCTGTTCGGCGAGCTGGTGTTCCTCGTCTGGACGGCGCGCGCGGATTCGCGAACCGCGCTGAGCGAGGAGCCGGCGCTGCGGCGCAAGGCGCTGTGCGTCGCCGCCTGGTGCCTCGGGCTCGTTGTCGCCTCGGGTGCTCTCTGGCTGGCGGTGAAGGCTGCGGAGATGAGCGGCCTGCCGTTTGCTCGCGCCCTGGATCGCGAGACGCTGGGCGCGGTCCTTTCCGAAACCCTGTTCGGGCGGACATGGACCGTCCGCCTCGTGATCGCCGCGGCGCTGGGCGCGACCTTGTTTTTCGCCCGGGGCAAGACGGGCGGCGCCGCGCTCGATCGGGCGTGCGCGCTGCTCGCGGGCTGCCTGCTCGCGACGCTCGCCTGGGCCGGGCACGCCGCGGCCGAGCAAGGAGCCGACCGCCTCGTCCACCTCGGCTCGGACGCCCTGCATCTCCTCGCCGCGGGCGCATGGCTCGGCGCGCTCTGGCCTCTCGCTCGCCTGCTCGCTCACGCGCGGCGCGCCGCGGACGCGTCCGCGCTCGCGTTCGCCGCGCGCGTCACGCGGCGCTTCTCGACCCTGGGCGTCGTGAGCGTGGGCGCGCTGATCGTGACCGGCGCGGCGAACGCGTGGTATCTCCTGGGCAGCGTGCCGGCGTTCTTCGGAACCGGTTACGGGCGGCTACTGCTCGCGAAGCTCGCGCTCTTCGCGGCGATGGTCGCGTTCGCCGCGAGGAACCGCCTGCGCTGGACGCCGGACTTGCGCGCTGCCTCCGGCGAATCCGCGCCGCTCGCGCTGCGCAAGCTGGGGCGCAATGCGATCGCGGAAACTTCCCTCGGGCTCGCACTGCTGGGCGTCGTCGCCGCGCTGGGCGTGACGGTGCCCGCGCTGCACGTGCAGACCGTCTGGCCGTTTCCCTACACGATCTCGGATTGGCGGCTCGTGCCCGCCCATCCGACCACCTATTTCCGATCCCCGGTACGCTACACCGCCGACTCCATCGCGCGCGGCGAGCCGCTCTATCGCAGGTATTGCGAAGCCTGTCACGGTGCCGACGGCCACGGCGACGGCACCGCGGCCGCGTCACTTCCGGTGCGTCCGCCCGATCTCACGCAGCATTGGTACCACCACCGCGAGGGCGACATGCTGTGGTGGCTGCAGCACGGCATCGCCGGGACGCCGATGCCCGGCTTCGGCGACCGCATCGGCGACGACCGCCTTTGGGACCTGCTCAACTTCCTGCGCGCACAGACCGACGCCGAATACGCAAAGGAGATGGACAGCGGAGTGGGCGAGTGGCGTCCGATCGCCGCGCCCGATTTCGAATTCCAGATCGGCGAGCGCCCGCAAGAATCGCTGCAGGGAGTCCGCGGCCAGGACGTGGTGCTCCTCGTGTTCTACGCGCACCCGGAGGCCGACGGGCGCCTGCGCGCGCTCGAGTCCGCGCAAGCCGAGCTGGGCCGCGTCGGCGTGCGCGTCCTCGCCATGCAGGTGAAGGGAGCGCCGGTGCCTGCAGGCGCGCGCGCAGGCGGCGGCTCGATGATCGCCGATCCGGATTCGCAAGTCGCGGCCGCCTACGCGCTGTTTCGCGGGGCGGTGCCGTCGGGGATCGCGGACGAGGTCGAATTCCTGGTCGACCGCGGGGGTTATCTGCGGGCGCGCTGGACGCCGGGCGAGAAACCCGACTGGAACCGGATTTCGGAGCTGATCGAACAGGCCGGGATCCTGAATCGCGAAGCTCCGCATACGCCCTCGGGAGGCGAGCACGCGCACGCAGCCCATGTCCATTGAGGCCGCAGCGAGCCGCTCCGGACGCTCATCCTTGCGATAAACTACCTGCCTTTCCAGGGGAGGGAGAACGGCGGTGAAGCTTACGAGCTACAGAACTTCCAAGGGGGCCGGCTACGGCATCGTCATCGGCGACGGAATCGTCGATCTCACGCGCCGCATCGGGAAAAAATATCCCGACCTACGCGCCCTCCTCGCGGGTGGCGCGCTCGCCCAGGCGGAGAAAATCGCCAAGAGCGCGAAGAAGGCGGACCTCAAGCTCGGCAAGATCGTTTTCCTTCCGGTGATTCCCAACCCGGGAAAAATCATCTGCGTCGGCCTCAACTACGAGGAGCACCGCGTGGAGGCCGGGCGCGACAAGACCGAGAACCCCGCGCTTTTCATGCGCGTCGCCGAATCGCAGGTCGGGCACAGGCAGCCGATCGTCCTGCCGCCGGAATCGACCAGCCTCGACTTCGAAGGCGAGATCGCGGTCATCATCGGCAAGCGCGGGCGGCGCATCTCGCGGGAAAATTCGTGGAAGCACATCGCCGGCTACGCCTGCTACAACGACGGCTCGATCCGCGACTGGCAGCGCCACACCCTGCAGTGGACCGCGGGCAAGAACTTCAATCGCACCGGCGGATTCGGCCCTTGGATGGTGACGCGCAACGAGATCAAGGACGGCGAGGAACTGACCCTGGAGACGCGCCTCAACGGCCAGGTCATGCAGCACGCCACCACCGAACAGATGATCCACCGCATCCCGCGGCTCATCAATTACATCTCGACCTTCACCTCGCTCGAGCCGGGCGACGTCATCGTCACCGGCACGCCCGGCGGAGTCGGCGCGAGGCGCACCCCGCCCGTGTGGATGAAGGCCGGCGACACGGTGGAGATCGAACTGAGCAAGGTGGGCGTGCTGGTGAATACGATCAAGGCCGAATGACTTTTCGGCTCAGGCTGCGGCGCGCCGATTATTCAATTGCCTCTACCGAAAATCCCCTCGGCTTTTCTCCCCGCCGCCGGATGTCCTGCATGGTCGCATACGCCGACTCGACGTGGCGCCGGAAGCGGTCGGTGTCGAAGAGCGGCGCGGAGAGTCTCCGGCCCGCCAGTTTCGCGCGCAGCTCCTTGAGGTCTTGACCGTTCGTCGCGAGCTTCAAGGCAAGCGCTTCGTATTCCTCCAGGTTTTGCGCGATGAGCTCGGGCAATCCGACCGCACGCAGCAGGCTGCCCGCGACGCGCCCGGCGAAGGTCCTCCCCGGACAGGTGACAATGGGCAGCCCCGCCCATAGCGCGTCGCTCGCGGTGGTGTGCGCATTGCAGGGAAGCGTATCCAGAAAAAGATCCGCGACGCGATGGCGGGCCAGGTGCTCGTCGGTTTTGATTCTCGGGGCGAAGATCAGCCGGCCCGGGTCCACCCCTCGTGCTTGCGCTTCCCTTTGCAGGTTTTGCCGCGCCCCGGCGTTATCTTCGAGCAGCCACAGCACGCTGCCCGGAATCTGCGTGAGAAGCCGCGCCCAGATTGAAAATATCAGCGGCTGGATCTTGGTGTTCTTGTTGAAGCAGCAGAATACAAACCCCTTTTCCGGCAGACCCAGCTCGCCGCGGGTGGGAGTCCGTTCCGAGATTTTCCGCTTCGAGTCGTTCACCAGATAGCAGTCCGGAAGGGTGACCACCTTTTCGGAATAGAACGCCTGATGCTCCCGGGGCAGTACGAATTCGTCGGCGAGAATGTAGTCGATGAAGCCCGCTCCCATGGGCCCCGGGTAACCCATATAGCTCACCTGGATCGGCGCGGGGCGGCGCGCGAGAATTTCCGGTCTGGCCTGGTCCGTGTGACCCATCAGGTCGATCGCGATGTCGACTTCCAGCTCTTCGAGCAGCCTGGATACTTCGGCGTCGCTTCGGGCACGCACGTCGATGAAGCGGTCGAAGCTCCGCTCGAGCCGCAAGCGGATTTCGCTCCGGTCGTCCTTGCCGAAGGACACCGCTGTCGTTTCGAACCTCGAGCGATCGTGCGCCTCGAATAGTCCCACCATGAGCTGAGGCATCGCGTGATTGTTGAAGTTCGCGGAGAGATAAGCGAGCCGTATGGGCCGGTTCGCCTCCGGCAACCTACGCTCCGGCGCCGAGGGCGCTGCACAAGTCTTGCGGACGTGGCGTTCCGCGACGAGCCTCTGGTCGCCGAGATCCTGCGAAACCAGAAGAAATATGAAAGGCTCCACGATCAGACTCCCCTCCTTCACTCGCCTCACCATCTCGCCGACGTGAGCATCGAGATTTCCCCAGAGACAGGTCTCGATCTCGCTCGACACCAGCGCGGCGAAAGCGTGCTCGTGGCCCGGGTCGATTTCTATCGTTTTCTCAAAGCAGGCGATCGCTTCGCCATGGCGCTTGAGCTCCTGCAGCGTGACACCGAGGTTGTAATGCGCGTTCGCCGAGTTGGGCCTGACCGACAAGGCGGCTTCATAGGAAGCGATGGCCTCGTCATGCCGCCCCAGGTCCGCCAGGGCGACGCCGAGATTGGTGTGTGTCTTTGCGTCGCCGGGCGCGACCCGCAACGCCTCCCGGTAGCATTCGATCGCCAGATCGTGGCGCTTCAGGGCCCTGTAGGCGTTCCCCAGGGTGTTGTACGCTTCGAGGAAACCCGGCCTGAGTTCCAGGGTCTTCCTGAAATGAAGAATCGCTTCTTCGTGACGCCCCAGCTCGTGGAGCGCATTGCCCAGGTTGAGGTACGCCTCGGCAAACCGGGGGTTGCGCTCGATGGCGGACGCGAACAGCGGCAAGGCTTCCTGATGCCGGGACTGCTGGACGAGGGCGATGCCGAGCAGGTTGCCCGCTTCCACCAGATCCGGAAACGACTCCGTCTCCCGCCTCAGGACGGCTTCGGCGTTTTTCGGATCCCCGATTCCCAGATAGCAATGGCCGAGAAGATATCCGATGCCCTTCGCGGGCGCCTTGCGAACGACCTCGCGCAAAGGCGCCAGAGCTTCTTCGAACCGGCGCTGGTGGACCAGGCTGGTTCCCCGCAGCGCGAGGAAGTCCGCGTCCGAAGGATCCTTGCGCAGCGCGTTGCCGGCGATCTCGTCGGCCAGCCGGAAGTCGCCGCGCTCGACGGCCTGCCAGCCCGCCGCGATGCGTTTTTGCTGTCGTTCCGCTTTCCCCATCCCTGGTGTCCCGCTAGCCGTGCGATCGAGTGCGCCGATCGCGGCCCAGATAATAGAGTGAAATCGGGAGCGCCACAGCGGGAGGAGAAGCGCCCCTATTCATTCATGGGTACGCGCCCCTTTCGACAATGTCCTGAACACCTGACAGCCGTATACGGGTTTTCCTGACGTTTCTTTCGTTTGGCTGACACCTCAAGTGAACACTTGTCGGTCCGCGCAAAAAAAATCCAGCGGCCCACCTATAAGAAAAGATAGGGCGTGCGCGCTTTCGCGTCCAAATCAACGCGCTAGTTCGGTTCAAGTCACGCACTACCTCGTATGTCGAATCCAATGGATTATTTTTGCGAGATGTTCCAGCGCGAGTCTGCGCAAGAAAGAATTTCTTCGCATCGACTGAAATAATTTCGAGCTTTTTGCGTTGCGCATTTTCATGTAGTGTCTGGAAAAACGGGGAGGCTGGCTCAAAGCCATGCCAATAAGATCGAGTGGGTTTCGCAGTAAACCTTCGCGTCGCTTTCAGCCTGTCCGTCGCCGTTTCCATAAGCAAACGCTAATGAAGCCGGTCTCGCGAAAAGTTACCGGCTTCACCTTGCTCGAGCTGCTGGTCGTGATCGTGATCATCGGTCTGCTCGCCGGCTACGTCGCGCCGAGATATTTCTCTCAAGTCGGCAAATCCGAAATCCAGGTGACCCGGGCGCAGATCGACGCCCTGGAGAAAGCACTCGACCAGTACCGTCTCGACACGCGCCGCTATCCCACGAGCGAACAGGGTTTGCAAGCGCTCGTGGCCAAACCGACGAACGAGGCCAACTGGAACGGCCCCTATTTGAAGAAAGCCGTTCCGAACGACCCGTGGGGCCGGCCTTACATCTATCGGAACCCGGGACAGAAAGGCGACTTCGACCTCGTATCGTACGGGCGCGACGGCCAGCCCGGCGGCGCCGGTGAAGACGCCGATATAACGAATTACTGAACATCGTGAATTACCTGGTCAAGGCCATCAACGACCGCAGCGAAATCGTGGCGCTCGAGTTCAATGCCTCCAGCCCCTTGCTGGCGAAAGAGCTGGCGGCGCGTCAAGGTCTGCGGGTCCTGTCTCTTCGGCCGACCTTGGCCGGATGGTTCGGCTCAACGCCAGTCCGTTCGCGGTTCTCTTCAACTCTGCTCTCCGTCGAACTCCTGTCCCTGCTCGACGCGGGCTTGAACCTCGTCGAAGCCATCCAGGCGCTGACCGAAAAGACATCGCAGTCGGAGGCTCGCCGCATCCTTGAACAAGTGCTTGACGGCCTGCGGGAGGGCATGTCCTTGTCCCAGTCTCTGTCGCGCCTTCCCCAGCATTTTTCGCCGCTCTATATCGCGACGATCAGGTCGAGCGAGCAGACCGGAAATGTCAAGGAAGCGCTGTCGCGCTATATCGCCTATCAGGACGAGATCGACCGCGTCCGCAAGAAAGTCGCCTCCGCGCTGGTCTATCCCGCGATCCTCCTCACGGTCGGCGGCCTGGTGCTGTCCTTTCTCCTGTTCTACGTGGTGCCGCGATTCGCCCGCGTCTACGAAGACATCTCGAGGGACCTGCCGGTATTTTCGAAGGCGCTGCTCTACGTCGGCCGCACCGTCGCGCAGCATGGCTGGCTGGTGGCAGCCCTGATAGGCGGAATGCTGATCGCCATTGCCTATGTCGCGACGGACCGCCGCATGCGCGCGGCCATCGTGCAGCGGCTCTGGCGCATCCCCAGCGTGGGCGAGAGGATCAAGGCCTACCAGCTCGCGCGCGTATACCGCACGCTCGGCATGCTGCTGCGAGCCGGCATTCCGTTCGTGCGCGCCGCCCACATGGTGGAGGATTTGCTCGCCGATCACCTTCGAGCGCAGCTCGCCTCGGCGAGGAAATCCATCGAGGAAGGCGTTTCTCTGTCTGCCGCGCTCACCACGACAGGGCTGGCCTCGCCTGTCGCAAACCGGATGCTGGTGGTGGGCGAGCGCGGCGGCCAGATCGGCGACATGCTGGAGCGGATCGCGCGGTTCTACGACGACGAGACTTCGCGGTTCGTCGACTGGTTTACACGGCTGCTCGAGCCGGCGTTGATGGCGATTCTCGGTCTGGCGGTCGGAGGAGTGGTCGTCCTCATGTACATGCCGATCTTCGAGCTGGCGGGGGCGATCCAGTGAATGCGGTCACGACTCCTGGAGTCATTCCTCTGACGGCAGAGGACCTGGCAGGCGCCCGGGCCGAGCAGACTCGTCTTTCCCGTCCGCTCATCGATCTGCTCTACGAGCGTGCGGACGCCGCACCGGCGGTCTTCATGCAGCGCCTGTCGGAAACTTTCCGCCTGCCTGCTCTGACGCTCGATGAGCTGCGGGCGAGCACGCCGGATTTCGACGTCCTTCCCTTTGTCGAAGCGCAGAGGCGAAGCTGCCTCGCACTCAGGGATCAAGACCACGAGCTTCAGCTGGTGCTGGGCGACCCCTATGAAGCGGCGAACCAGGACTGGCTCGAAGAGTCGGTGCGCGAGCCCTTTACCTACGCCCTCGCGTTCCGCCAAGACATACTCGCCTACCTCGCTCAGCAGGAAACAGGGCTGCGCGCAATGGACGGCGTAATCGCCGATTTCGGAACCGGCCCGAGCCGCAAAGAAGGCTCCGAAGAACTGTCGATCGAGTCGATTGCCGGCAGCGACAGTCCGGTCGTCAGGCTCGTCAATTCCACGCTCTACGACGCGCTCAAAGCGGGCGCGAGCGATATCCATCTCGAGACCGCCTCCGGCGGCCTTACCATCAAGTATCGGCTCGACGGCGTCCTCGCGCCGGTTGAAACGATCAACGGCGTCGAGTTCGCCGATCAGGTGATCTCCCGCGTCAAAGTGATGGCGGAGCTCGATATCGCCGAGCGGCGCGTGCCGCAGGACGGCCGCTTCAGGGCGAGACGGAGCGGGCGCGACATCGATATCCGGGTCTCGATCATGCCGAGCGTCTTCGGGGAAGACGCGGTGCTGCGTATCCTCGATAAGCAGTCGCTCTCCGATCAGTTGAAGGGATTAACCCTAGACCAGCTGAGATTCGATGCCCACACGATCAAGACGCTGAGACGGCTCGCTGCCGAGCCCCACGGCATGCTACTGGTGACCGGGCCCACAGGCAGCGGAAAAACCACCACGCTCTACGCGGTCATCACGGAGGCCAACAGCGGTCTGGACAAGATCATCACCATCGAAGACCCGGTGGAATACCAGCTGTCCGGCGTCCTGCAAATCCCGGTGAACGAAAAAAAGGGCCTGACTTTCGCGCGCGGGCTGCGCTCGATTCTGCGCCACGATCCCGACCGCATCATGGTGGGCGAAATCCGCGATTCCGAAACGGCGGAGATCGCTATTCAGTCGGCCCTCACCGGGCACCTCGTCTACACCACGGTCCATGCGAACAGCGTGTTCGACGTGATCGGCCGCTTCCTGCACATGAAGGTGGATCCCTACAATTTCGTCTCGGCCTTGAACGGCGTCATGGCGCAACGGCTGCTGCGCATCAATTGCGCTCAGTGCAGCGCGGACGCGAACCCGGAGCCCGGCCTGCTTGCCGAGTCGGGCCTGCCCGAGGACAAGGCCGCGGGTTTCCGGTTCCGGAAGGGGCGCGGCTGCGCACACTGCCGGGGCACAGGTTTCCGGGGGCGGCGCGCGATCGGCGAGCTCCTGGTCATGAGCGACGAACTCCGGCAAATGATCGCAAGCCGCGTGCCCGCGCGCGAGCTGAAAGACGCGGCCCGCGCCGCCGGCACGCGCACCCTGCGCGAGTCGGCGCTCGAGCTTGTCCGCGAAGGCGAAACGTCCCTGGAGGAGGCGAACCGTGTCACCTTCGTTGCGTGAGTCGATTCGAATCGGGCTGTGCCCGGAGCGCGTGGTATTCGCACGCTACGGCCGCGGCCTGCGTCCGAAATTGCTCGCCCAGGGAACGCTTCCGCTCGAAGCCGGAATCGCCGAGGAACCTTGGCGCCCTGCGCTCGCTGCGCTGCCCAAGCTCTTACAGGCGCATGCGCCCCGAGCGGCCAACGCAGTCGTCGTGCTTTCGAACCATTTTGTGCGCCACGTACTGCTGAAGCCGAACACCGGCGTGTCGAGCCGGGACGAATGGCTAGCATACGCTTCGCACCACTTCGAGAAAACCTATGGCGTCCGCGCGCGCGACTGGGATATTCAGATCTCCGAGGCCGGGCCGGCCCACCCTCGCCTCGCGAGCGCGATCGACAAAACACTTATCGAGGCAACCGCAGCGGCCTTCAAGAACAGCCCCGTGCTGCTCCGGTCGGTCCAGCCGTACTTGATGACCGCCTTCAACCAGGCTCTGCCAGCAATGCGGCAGTCGGCATTCTGGTTCGTGGTTCAGGAGCCAGGACGGCTGCAGCTCGGCATGATCCGCGACGGGTTGTGGCGGAGCATGCGCGGCCGGCAGACGAACGCGCACTGGATCCGGGAGCTTCCGCACATGGTGGAGCGCGAAAGCGCGCTGCTTGCACCTGAGGAGCCGTGCCGGGACGTGTTCGTTTCCGCGCTCGATCCCGTCGAGCCCGGGAAAGCGGACGGATATCAAATTGCGGCGTCGCCATCGCCGCTCGCGGGCGCAGACCGCATCTACTCGATGGTTTGCGCATGAAACTCGACTGGCCTGGCTTACTTATGAAATTCGACCGGCCGCGTATGAAGCCCGTCCGGCTCGAACTGGATCATCTGCTGAAAACGCCGCGACCGGCCAGGATCAGTTGGCTGCTTCTTGTCATCGCCCTCGGATTCGCAGCGGATGTCGGGTATTCCTATACGAAGTCCCGTCTCGGGGTCGAAGCTAAGACTGCGCAGCTTGCGCGGCTCTCGAATGCGCTCCCCGGGCGCAACGCCGGGACGCCTTTGTTCGCGCGGCCTCTGTCCCAAGAAGAATTCGCCGCCGCGCAGGACACGATACTGCGCCTGTCGATGCCCTGGGACAACGTGTTTCGGGCGCTCGAGTCCGCGCGGTCCGACGACATCGCGCTGCTTTCCATCGAACCCGATACCGGATCGGGTTCGGTCAACATCGCGGGCGAAGCCAGGAGCTATCCCGCGGCCCTCACCTATGTCGCCTGGCTGTCGCACGAGAAAACCCTGAAGAACGTCCGGCTCGCGAAGCACGAATTCGTCCAGAACGACTCCCGGCGTCCGCTGGCCTTCACCATCTCCGCCGACTGGAAAGAAAAACGCTGAACCTCATGTTGCGCTCATTGACTACGGTTATCGAACGGCTTGGCTCGCCCGGCAAGCTCGCCCTGGTTTTGCTCGCGGGAACGGCGATCTTTCTCGAGGCCGGCCTGCGGCCTCTCGAAGCCCAGAGCGAGCGCCTCGACCGCTCGATCGAACGTGCAACGAAACAGACCCGGTCCGCCGATCCGAACCTGATTCGCACCGCTTCGCCTTCGGGAAAGCTCGCCGCGTTCTATCGGTTCTTCGAGCGCGATGAAACGACGACCGACTGGCTCGCGAAGTTCTACGCGATCGCGGAAAAAAGCGGACTGACCCTGCGCACGGCCGAATATCAGCTCATCAAAGGCCCGGGGAAGCTCGACCGCTACGAAATCGCCCTGCCGCTTGCCGGCGACTATGCCCAGATCCGCGCCTTCCTCGAGAACGTCTTGATCGAAATGCCGGTGCTTTCGCTCGATCAAGTGAGCTTCCGGCGAAAGCGCACCAACGATCTTACGGTCGAAACCGACGTGCGGCTGACCTTGCACATTCTCCGTCCATGAAGCTGACTTTCCCGCGCGATATTCCCCGCCGCGCCGCGTTGGTTGTGGTGGCGCTGGCCCTAATCGCGGGCGTCGTCGCCGGGCGCGAAGAACCCTCCGCGGATACTCAAGCCGGTCGGACAGGCGAGTCGGCTTCGGTGCCTGCAACGAACGCGAACGGCCCCGCGTCGCAAGCCACTCTTCCGGATCTCGATCTGGACAAGCTGGCTCGCACCAACAAAAACACGAAGATCGCCAACCTCTTCGCTCCGAAAGTCGCCACGCTCGCGCCGCCGCCCGTCAACGTGGAAATCGCGCCAAGCCCTCCTCCGCCGCCACCGGCGCCGACAACGCCTCCCCTGCCGTTCCGATATTTCGGAAAGCTGGTGGACGGGGACAGGACTGTCGTCTTTCTATGGAAGAACAGCGACGGCTACAGCGTCGCCGCCGGCGATACGGTGGACGGCAGCTATCGAATCGAGTCGATCACGGACTCCTCCGTCAATTTCATCTACCTGCCGCTCGGAAGCAAGCAGACGCTGCCGATCGCCAACCTCGACTAAGGCGAAGCCATGTCAAGATTCATCGCGCTATCGATTGCCTTGCTGCTCGTCGCCGGCTGCGCCGCGCAGCGGGCATTCAACGACGGGCGGGAGCTGATCGACGCCGGCAAGATTCCGGAAGGCCTCGCCAGGATCGACGAAGCCTACAAACTCGACCCCGGAAACAAGTCCTACCGCGAGTACTACTTCAAGCAGCGCGATTTCGCAGTGCAGCGTTACCTCGCCCTCGCCGAAAAGGCTCGGGTGAGCAACCTCTTCGAAGAAGCCCAGACAGCTTATCAACAGGCGCTAACTTTGGATCCCGCGAATTCGCGCGCCACCGCCGGTATCGAGTCGCTCCGGATCGGGCGACGGCATCGCGCGCTTCTCGCCGAAGCCGAGGAGAGCGTCAAGAAGGGAAACGATCAGATCGCCTACGGCAAGGTCAAATCGGTGCTCTCAGAAAACTCAAGCAACCGCGAGGCCCAACTCCTGCTGCGACGTCTGGAGGAGAGAAGCTTCAGACCTGCGAGCGTCGCGCCGCAGCTCGGCACGTCGCTCAAAAAGCCGATCACGCTGGAGTTCCGCGACACGCCCTTGCGCACCGTGTTCGAGATGATTTCGAAGAACTCGGGGCTGAATTTCATCTTCGACCGCGATGTGCGGCCCGATTTGCGAACGACTCTTTTCGTGCGCAACACCAGCATCGAAGACGTGATCCGCTTCATCCTCGTCACCAACCAGCTCGAACGCAAGACGCTCAACGAAAGCACCCTGCTGGTCTACCCCAACACGGCCGCGAAAGCCAAGGATTATCAGGAGCTCATGATGAGGAGCTTCTACCTCGCCAACGCCGACGTGAAGCAGGTCGCCACGATGGTGAAGGCGCTCGTCAAAACCAAGGACATGTATGTCGACGAGAAACTGAACCTACTCGTGGTGCGCGACACTCCGGAGGCGGTGCGCGTGGTCGAGCGGCTGATCGCCAACCAGGATCTCGCCGAGCCCGAGGTGATGCTGGAAGTCGAAGTCCTGGAAGTGGCGACCACCCTGCTTACACAATTGGGGATCCGCTGGCCCACCCAGGCAAGCGCGGGCGTCGTGGGCGCGGGCGGGGCCGGGGCTCTCACTCTCCCGGAGCTGCGCAGCCGCGATGCGAGCCTGGTGCGTCTCACGGTCACCGACCCGCTCGTGATCGTCAATCTTCAGGAGCAGGAGAGCAAGGCCAATCTTCTCGCCAATCCGCGCATTCGCGTGAAAAACAGGGAAAAAGCCAAGATCCATATCGGCGACAAGGTTCCGGTAGTCACGTCCACCACGACCTCGACGGGAGTCATTTCGGAGTCCGTGAACTATCTGGAAGTCGGCCTGAAGCTGGACGTCGAGCCGAACGTGTTCCTCGAGGACGATGTGGGCATCAAGATTGCGCTGGAAGTGAGCAGCATCGTGCAGCAGATTCGCAGCGCTTCGGGCAATCTCGTCTATCAGATCGGCACGCGCAATACCGCCACCGCGTTGCGCCTGAAAGACGGCGAAACGCAGGTGCTGGCCGGTCTTATCGACGACGAGGACCGCCGCGTCGCGGACAACGTTCCGGGCATCGCCAGTCTGCCGGTGATCGGCCGGCTCTTCTCCAGCCACAACAACAACACAACCAAGACCGAGATCGTGCTCCTCATCACCCCGCGCATCCTGCGGAATATCGCGCGTCCCGAGCTGCGCTTCGAGGAATTTCCATCGGGCACCGAGGCTGTGATCGGCGCACCGCCCCTGGTTCTGCAAAGCTTGTATCCGACCGAAAGCGGAGCACCCAGCGCGCCCGCTCTGCCCAACGCAACTGCGCCCAGCGCGCAGCCTGGCCAGGGAGACGCTTCGCCTGCCCCGGCAGCGACCGTCGCCAAATCCCCTCCCATCAAAGTCTCGCTGCAAGCGCCGGCGCAGCTCGCGCTCGGCCAGGAATTCACGATTCAGCTCACTGTCGACGCGGCCGCAGGCCTGAGGAACGGCAGCTTCGATATCGCCTACGATCCCTCGCGCCTGCAGTTCGTGCGCGCCGATCCCGGGAAATTGCTCGAGTCGAGCCCCGATGCGGGCTTTCGCGCGAATTCTCCTGAAGGGATGGGGCGGCTCAATCTGAGCTTTTCCGGAACGGCGAACATCCAGGGCTCGGGTGAGCTTGCGCGCCTTACCTTCCAGGCGATGGGTGCGCCCGGCAGTCCGGCCTTGAGACTCGAAACAGTTTCGCTCACCGACAGCGCTGGAAAGGTTCTGTCCGCGCAGTTGCCCTCGCCGCTTACCCTACTCATCCGCCCCGCCTCGCCATGAAGCGTTCCCGCGGATTCACGTTCCTCGAGCTTCTGATCACGGTGGCCATCGTGGGATTGCTTGCCTCGATCGCGCTGCCGCTCTCGGAGATGAGCGCGCAGCGCAACAAGGAGGAGGATCTGCGACGCGGCTTGCGCGAAATCCGGGAAGCGCTGGACGCCTACAAGCGCGCTTCGGACGAGGGGCGGATCACCCGCGCGGCCGACCAATCGGGCTATCCGCCGACTCTGGCCACCTTGGTCGAAGGCGTCGCCGATACGAAAAGCGCCTCGGGGGGTAAACTTTATTTGCTGCGGCGCGTGCCACGGGATCCCCTGGCCACGGACCTCTCGGCCTCCCCGGAGGCGACGTGGGGTCTGCGAAGCTACGACAGCTCCCCGGATGCTCCGCGGCCCGGCAAGGATGTCTTCGATGTGTACTCCCTGAACGCCAGCGTGGGCTTGAACGGCGTTCCGTACAAGGAGTGGTGACGGTGCAAAGTCGCCGCGATGCAGGCCGAGTCACACCGGGCTTCACCCTGATCGAGCTGATGGTGGCGCTTGCCGTGATCGCCTTGCTACTGTCGATCGTCGCGCCACGATACTTCGGCGGCGTGTCGAGAGCCGAGGAAGCAGTTCTCAAGGAAAACCTTTACCTGATGCGTAACGCCCTGGACAAATACTACGCCGACGCGGGCCACTATCCGGATGCGCTCGAGGATCTGGTGACGAGACGCTACCTGCGCAGCATTCCGCTTGATCCGATTACGCAAAGCGGCGCGACCTGGGTCGTGCTGCCTCCGGCCGACCCTCAGAAGGGCGCGGTCTTCGACGTGAAAAGCGGCGCCCAAGGCGCCGGTCGCGACGGAAAACCTTATGAGCAGTGGTAGCGTGCGCGGATCTCAGCAAGGCTTTACCTACGTGCTTGCGATGTTTGCGGTCGCGGTCGCAGGCCTTTTGCTTGCCGCCACTAGTGAAATCTGGTCTCAGTCCAGACAACGCGAAAAGGAGAAGGAACTGCTCTACATAGGCGGACGATTCCGCGAAGCCATCGCGCTCTACTACCAGCGCACGCCAGGCTCGGTGAAGCGCTATCCGGAAAAGCTTGAAGAGCTGATCGAGGACAAGCGCTATCTCAGCATGCAGCGGTATCTCAGGAAAATCCATGCCGACCCGATGACTGGAAACTCCCAGTGGGCAGCCATTGCGGCCCCCGGCGGCGGGATCATGGGCGTGCACAGCCTCTCCGACCGACGCCCGATCAAGTCCGCGAACTTCGACACCCGGGACGAGGCCTTCACGGGCAGCTCACGTTACGCCGATTGGAAGTTCGTCTACGAGCCGCCACCGGACAGCGGTACCACGCCGCCGCAACGCTGATATCCACAACAATACACACAAGACTTCAGGGAATCCCTCATGCTCGAAACCATCGTACTGGAATCCATCAGCCTCAAGACCGTCGACGAATTCAAAGAGTGGACGCGCAAGAAGATCAGACCGATCTTCCCTCACGAGACGCTCGGGTGCGGTTACGGACACTTGCACGCCGGGGGCGTCTCGCTCGATTACATGATCGGCGTCGACTATCCGGTGAACCATTTGCAAAAGATACGCAATCGGGCCGGGGGAATAGACACCCCGATCCTGCGCCGCTGGCTTGCGACCCGAGAGCCGCAGTTGTTCGAGATAGATCATCCCTGGCCCGACACGCCCGCCGGCTGGCTCGAATCGTTTCGGGAGCACGGCATGAAAAACACCGCCTCCTACGGCGTGTACGACACCACTCGCTGCGTCGGGACCTACCACAGCTTCCATCGCATACCCGGCCGCCTTACCAGCTCGCATGCCGAAGCGCTGAAGTGGCTTGTGCCGATCATGCATGAGGTGTTTTGCGGCGTGATCGAACACCTCGACGTGGAGGACGAATTCGCGACCCGCTTTGCCGGCCTAAGCCCGCGCGAAAAGGAATTGGCGCAGTGGGTAGGCTTGGGCAAAACCAACGTAGAGATCGCGATGCTTTCTGGCTTGAGCGAGAACACCGTCAAGCACCACATGACCAGCATTTTCAACAAGGTCGCCGTGGAAACCCGGGCCCAGCTGGTACACCGGCTCACCGAGTACGAAATGAAGACAGCGCCCGGTTTCGGCACGAAGGTCTTTTAACATCATCGCGGCGTCATCGGGCGTCCCAGTGACGGCACAGCACTAAAGTGCCATGGACAGCGTTCGCATTGCTCGGGTAGAGTCGATCGTCAATCGGGGGAGGGGGGAGATGCATATTTCGAGCGGCGCCTGGTGGCGCACGAGGATTCTGTCGGCGCATTCACTTGCCGACCTCCGGGAATCCTTGACGATGATCGCCCAGCGAATCGGCTTTCGCCACTTCGTTTTTCGCGGTCGTTATTCAAAAATCCGCAGCGGGCACAACGAAATCCGATTGGACAACTGCCCTGCGGGCTGGTTTGACTATTGCTCGGAACACGGCTTCGCCACCGCGCCCGACCCCATGCATCACCGTGCAATGCAGGAAGCCACTCCTGTATTGTGGCGCGACTGGATTTCGCATTACCCGGCCTATTTTGCCGCGGCACGCAAATTCGGACTCATTACGGGGGTAACTCATGCAGTGTACGGCCCCCTCGGAGACCAGAGCTCGATCAGCTTCATGAAAGGCGTCGGCGGAATCGAGGCGGAGCGGGAGATCGTATCCGCGCTTTCCGAATGCCAACTGATAGCGTGCTACGCTCACCAGATGGTCGCACGCGCGGCGGAAAACGGACTTGCCCCCGAAAATCCGGGTGCGCCTCCGCCGAAATCGGCGCCGGCTCTGACAGAGCGCGAACGCGAATGCCTCATGTGGGTGGCCACCGGAAAAACCGCCGCGCAAGTGGCGGCAACGCTCGCGCTGTCGGAAGCGACCATCATCTATCACCTCACCAAGGCCCGCCGCAAGCTCGACGCGTCCAACTCGCGTCACGCCATTTCCAAAGCCATCTCAATGAAGTTGATCGCGCTGAACTAGCGGCCTGTTCTCCGCGTATCCGAAATCCGTCGTCGCTCGTCTTTCGAGCGCGCTGTATGCTCGCTCGTTCCGCTTCGGCATTTTCTCCTCGAAAGTTTTTTCTTCGCGCCCTATAAGAACTTATAGGCAACTGAAATTTCTCGCTTCGACCCTATGGAAAGTTATAGCGAGCCGCGTTCGACATCAGAAAACTTTCCGCCACTGGTGCTCTCTTTTTCATATTGCAAAGGCAGTTACAGAAAACTCCTCCACAGAACTCTGCGGCGATTGACCCTCCGCGACTGCACTCCTTAAGTTACGTGGCAAGTCGCCGGATAAGGCGCAAATGAGTGCGCGCCGGCGTGCGCGTCACCCAAAGCAAAAACCAAAAGGGAGAGATCGCCATGGGCTCAGTAAGGACATCGCGGGGACGTTGCTTCCTGTATTTCACAATTGCACTTCTCTCCACCCTCTTGGCTTCCACAGGACACGCCCAGTGGGGATCTGGCGCTGCCCCGGGTTCTGATTTTACTTTGGGGCCTACCTCTGCCGCGGGTTTTACTCCCAGTAGCTTCCAAGTCACCGACACGGGCGCCGCCACCTACACCATCCCAATTCAAGTTCCCCCCGGAACCGCGGGGTTGGAACCCAAACTCGCCCTCACCTACAACAGCCAGGGCGGAAACGGCCACCTTGGCGTGGGCTGGGGCTTGAGCGGATTGTCGGTCATTTACCGTTGCGGCAAAACCATCGCTCAAGACGTTTTGAACGGCGGGGTCAACTACGACAATAACGACCGCTACTGCATTGACGGCCAGCGCCTGGTGATGATCAGCGCCTCCGGCACATACGGCGGCGACGGTGTTGAGTACCGAACCGAGCGTGAGAGCTTTATGCGGATCATCTCCTTCGGCCCCTCCGTCGGTTCCGGACCTGCCTATTTCAGAGTCTGGACCAAGTCAGGCCAGATCATTGAGTATGGCAACACAGGCGATTCGAGAATCGAGGCCCAAGGCAAAGCAGATGTAAGGACCTATGCGGTCAACAAGATCTCCGACACGAAGGGTAATTATCTTACGGTGACCTATGCCGAGGATAACCTCAACGGCGACTATCGCCCGACACGCATCGACTACACGGGCAACGTCGCCGCGAGTACTCCGACCTATGCTTCGGTGCAATTCAGCTATGAAGACAGAACCGACATCAACCCGATATTTGTCGGCGGCTCGGTAATCAACATCCAGAAGCGGCTCACCAGCGTCAAAACCTATGTCGGGGCGACCCCGATCAGAGACTACCGGGTTGCCTACATCTATTCGCCCAATGGCGATTCGCCTCTTAGCAAGCCGAGCCTCGTGACCTCCATCACCGAGTGCACCGGTGACGGGACGAGTTGTTTGCCTGCGCATTCGCCGAACTGGAACTTCGGGACGGGGGACGGCAAGCTGTCCGATCCGACGAACTGGGGAGTTCCCGTCTCCCCTTTAACGCCGCCGCTGCTGGGCGACATCGACGGCGATGGTCTTGCGGACCTCGTCTACACATCAGCGGCGTTCGGCTCTCCCTCGATCATTGTGCACTTTTCCAACGGGAACGGTTTTGGCGGTCCTGTCGTTGTCGGCTCGGCCGACTACACCACCGACCCGGACTCGGGCGGGATAACCGTCACTCCCATTGCGCTTGGCGACGTCGACGGCGATTGTCTGACCGACGTAGTCACCGTCGGCAACCCGGGCTTTAGTCCAGCGGCCATAGGCCTCGTCAGCGCGGGCGCAGGTAACGTACGCCTGAGTACAGGGAGGGGCTCCCTCGCACCACCGGTCAACTGGGGCAGCCCCGTATTGTCTCCAGACGGAACCCGGGCGGCACTAGCCGATATCGACGGCGACGGCCTGGCGGACATGGTCTATCTCTCCTCAGGATTTACCAACGGGAATGTCATCGCGCACTTTTCCCACCGCAACGGGTTTGACGGCCCGGTTGCGATCGGATCGTCCGACTTCATGGCCGATCCGGATTCGGGGAACGTTTCGTTCTTTCCGATTGTTCTAGGCGACGTCAACGGGGACGGCCGAGCGGACGTGGTGGGAACGGGTAGCCCCGTATCGGTAAGGCTGTCCACGGGCAGGAGCCTCACCGCACCGTTGAACTGGGGCGGTTTCATCTTCTTTCCCTCAACCCTGCCGATGATCGCCGATGTCAACGGCGACGGTTTGGCGGACCTGGTCTACGTCTCTGGCGGAGCACCGGGCGGCCCGTCTGTCATGGCGAACCTGTCGAACGGAGGCGGCTTCAGCGGCCCCGCCATCGTCGGTCCGGCCGACAGCTTGACATTCAATGGTCAGGACGCCGATGGCGGACAGACCAGCGTTACTGTCGTCAGCCCAATCATCGCTGCCGACGTCAACGGCGACGGTCGAGCCGACATCGTTACCAGCGGTGATGGTTCCTCGGCAGGCTTCGGCAATGCGCGACTCGGGCAAGCCCGCTCGCCCGACACCATCAACAAATTCACGAACAGCCTCGGTGCCTTTGTCGAGATCGCTTACGGTCACCTAACCGACAGCACGGTGTACACGAAGGCTACCGGCGCGCAGTGCCCGGTGCGCGACGTGCCGGCGCAGAACCCGATGCAACTTGTTTCATCGATCAATCAATCCGACGGCATCGGCGGCAAATACACGACGACCTATAAGTACACCGGCGCCAAGGTGCACACGAAAGGCGGTGGGTTTCTCGGGTTCAGTTCGGTGGCCTCAAACAATACGCCCGAGCCGTCGACGACTGTCACGACAACGAAAACCTTCAGGCAAGACTACCCCTTCCAGAATCTCGTGACCCAAAGCTCGACGACGCTGGGTTCCGGCGCCCTCCTGACTCAAGTAAACAACAACTGGAACACGTTTCTCTTGACAAACTCGACGGGCAAGTACCACCGCTGCGATCTCGCCAGCTCGGAACAAATCACCAACGATCTGGACGGTACGCCTTTACCCACGGTCACGACTACCTATTCAAACCCGGACGCATTCGGCAACGTCCAGGACATCACGGTAGCGACAAAGATCGGTGGGGTTCTCGACGGCCATTCCAAGACCACCCACAACGTCTACACCAACGATACGACGAACTCGAACTGGTTCTTAGGTCGCCTGATCAACTCCCAGGTTACCAGCACGATTCCACCGAGCGCCCTGCCATGAGCTACTTTGTGTGGGTCAAAAAAATGCGAATACGAGCCTTTCCTCTCCTTGTTGCGACTGCCTCAATTTCTGGACTCAGTTCCGGGAGCTACGCACAGGCCATCCGCGTCGACGGCGCTTCAGCGGGGACTGCGATTGGCAAGCTCGCGGTGGAAGAATTTCAGAAGATCAAAAAAGACGCACTTCACCTTGTCCCAGGCATCAGCGGCAGCGCTGGGGGTTTGCGCAAGCTCTGCGCAAACGCCATCGACGTTGCCAACTCGGCGCGCCCCATGCTCAAGGAAGAGCTTGCCGCCTGCCAGAAAGCAGGCATGGAGTTCATCGAACTGCCGGTCGCCTTCGACGCGGTGACCGTGGTCGTGAACCGCAGGAACGACTTCGTCACCAGTCTCACCGTCGACGAACTGAAAAGGGTATGGGGAGTTAGTGCCCAAGGCAAGGTCGTGCGCTGGAGCCAAGTCAATGCGCGCTTTCCCAATGCGCCGCTCAAGCTGCTCGGCCCGGACAGCCAGTACGAACAAGCGAATACTTTCACCGAGGCGATCCTGGGTCCGGGTCAGCCGGCTAGGCACGACTATATGGCCTCGGTGGATGACCGCGTGCTTGTCCAGGGGGTGGCACGCGACGTAAACACGCTCTCATACCTGCCTTATGCCATCTATCTGGAAAACCGAGGCACGCTGAAACTCGTTCCGATCGTCTCCAGCACAAACGGGGCCGCGGCGAATCCCTCGCCCGAGGCGACTGCAAGTGAGGCTTACGCGTTGCTTGTGCGCCCGCTATTTCTTTACGTGAACGCCAAGTCGCTCGAGAAACCCATGGTGCGCGAGTTCGTCGAGTTCACATTGATGAACGGCAAGCGCTTGGTTCAAGCGGCACGCTATACGCCCTTGAGCGAAGCCGCATACAAGCTCGGGCTTGCGCACGTAAGAGGACGCAGTATCGGCACAGCTTGGGGCGGGACGGTTCCGGTCGGTGTCACCCCGGGAGAAGTGGAAAAGCGCCTGGCTACGCTATAGAGATCCCGAAAAACGCTAACGAGAAACTCGTGTGATGAGAGTCCTTTTCATGGAGATTGACATGTTCCGCAGTGCAATTTTTCTAGCGCTAGGCGCTGCAATGGCTACCTATTCGTACGCTCAGACTCTGCAGCAGACGCGTACGTCCGGCTTCGAGTACGACCCCGTGTCGAACCTGCTCATCCGCGAGGTCATCGAACCGAACGACTCCGCACTGTGTTTGGTCACGACTTATCAATACGACGCTTACGGCAACAAGACCGGCGCCACGACCCGTAACTGCAACGGTACTTCGAGTGGTGGACTCACCGAAACGACCGCTCCCACATGCTCTGCACCCGGTCCAACGTGCGATGCCGTGTTTACAAGCCGTACCAGCAGCACGAGCTTCGCGGCAAACTCCATCAACATCGTCGCTGGGCAATTCCCAACCTCCAGCACCAACGCCGCCAACCAGACTGAATCGCGCACCTTCGATCCTCGATTCGGGAGCATCAAAACCCTCACGGGTCCGAATCTACTCACCACCACATGGTCCTACGACCCTTTCGGGCGCAAGACTTCGGAGACCCGCGCCGACGGTACCAGTACAACTTGGACGTATAGGCAGTGTGTGACATCTTTCCAAAAAAACTTCTTTGGTGACATTGTCGGGCTTACTAGCAATTGCAACCCTGGAGGCAGTCCTGACTGGGCAAACGCTTATTCAGTTACAGTCACCTCCAGCGGCGCCCCCACCTCCACGACCTACTACGACACCCTCAATCGCGCGGTCTACGTCGAAACTGAAGGCTTCGATGGGACGCTGGTCGTCAAGGCCACCCAGTACGACGCACTCGGACGTGTTTTCAAGGTTTCGCAGCCTTACGTAGCAGGTATGACGCCGGTCTGGACGACGTACGGCTACGACATCCTGGGAAGGGTAAAGCAAGTCGATGAACCAGCCACGGCTTCGGGGCAAGCCCGCACAGCAACGACCTACCAGGGCCTGGTCACTACTGTCACGGTCAGCAACGCGGGCGCAGGGACGGGAATGCCGGGAGGAGCGATGCAGGTCCGGACGACGACCAAGAACAGCCAGGGGCAAGTCACCCAGGTCACTCAACAATAAGAATGGCCTAACCACGTTGTCCCTACCATGGGGAGCAAGAAATGAACAAGAACACCTTCTGGAAATTGATGGCGTGCCGCTTGCTCGCCTTCGCGACGCTGGTGATTGTGGGCACAAGCGCGAAAGCCGCTTGCTTCTCGACGCCGAGTAGCATGGGAGCTATAGCGGTTTCGACAAGCCAGATCAACTTAAACTGGACGCCGGCAGGACCCGGGGTCACCTTCAATATCCTTCGGAGTGTGAATGCTGTTAATTATTCATCGATTGGGACTGTCGCAAGCAGCGCCGGACAATACATCAATACCGGACTCGCCGCCGGCACAACGTATTACTACTATTTCTCGTACGTATTCGGTCCGGCTCCGTGCTCAACTCCGGTCATCAGCGCGACGACAGTGCCGTTTCCACCCACGGCTCCAATAGGGCTGAACGCTTCCCCGATCTCCACAAACCAGATCAATCTTGGGTGGATGGATACGAGCAACAACGAAACCGGTTTCAGGGTCGAGCGCAAGCTCGGAGCGTCCGGAACATACTCGCAAATAGGCACCACCGCCGCAAACGTCACCAGCTACAGCGATTCGACTCTGAGCGAGGCCAAGACCTATTTCTACCGCATCAGGGCCGCGAATAGTGGCGGCGTCTCGGCCTACTCCAACGAAGCGAGCAGAGCCACGCTCCCCGGGGGCCCCACCGGCTTGAGCGCCACGCCCGTTCCGAACGCGCAGATCAATCTGAGCTGGACCGACAATAGCGCAGGCGAAACGGGTTTCAACATCGAACGCAAAACCGGCACCGGCGCGTATGCCCAGATTGCCGCCCCCGCAGCCAACACCACCAGTTACAGCGATCCCGGCCTCGTGGCCGGCTCCAGCTACTTTTATCGCGTTAGCGCGACCAACGGCAGCGGCAACTCGGTCTATTCTAACGAGACCAGCGCCACCGCCGGACTTGCACCGGCCGCGCCGGGTACCTTGAGCGCAGTGCCATCGGGTCTAGCGATCAATTTGAGCTGGGTCGACGCCAGCAACAACGAGACCGCCTTCAAGATAGAACGCAAGACGGGCGCAACTGGAACTTACAGCCAGATCGCTACGAGCGCGGCCAACGCGACGAGCTACAGCGACCCCGGCCTGGTTGCTGGCACAACATATTTCTATCGCGCTCGCGCAACCAACACCATCGGCGATTCGCCCTACTCAAACGAAACCAGTGCGACCACGCCGAACCCGCCGGCGCCTCCCTCAAATTTGAGCGCCAGCGCCTCCGGCCCCGCGATCAATTTGACCTGGACCGATGCGAGCAACAACGAGACCGGTTTCAAGCTCGAGCGTAGGACCGGCGCACACGGAACCTACAGCCAGATCGCAACCCCCGTCGCAAACTCCACCAGCTACAGTGACCCGGGACTGGCCGCCGGCACGCCCTATTTCTACCGAATCAGAGCGAGCAACGGGCCCGATGACTCGGTGTACTCCAACGAAGCGAGCACGACGACCCCACCGACTCCAAATACCCCAACCGGCCTTGGCAGCATTGCGGTTTCCGGAACTCAGATCAATCTGACCTGGACCGACACGAGTAGCGATGAAACCGGTTTCAAGCTCGAGCGCAAGACCGGCGCAAGCGGTGTCTATGCCCAGATTGCGACACCCGTGGCCAATGCTGTCAGCTACAGCGATTCCGGCTTGGTTCCCGGTACGGCTTACTTCTACCGCGTCAGGTCAACGAGCATCGCCGGTGACTCGGATTACTCGAACGTGGCGAGCTCGGCCACACCGCTTCCCGACGTCACCGCCAACGCGACCATCACCTACAACTACGACCCCTTCGGCAACCTGATCCAGACCAACGCCGGCGGCGTGATCACCGGCGTTACCTACGACCTGCGCGGCCGCAAGACCAATATGTCCGATCCGGACATGGGCGCATGGATCTACGCCTACAACGCGCTCGGGGAGCTGATCCGCCAGACCGACGCCAGGGGAAACGTCAGCACCATGCAGTACGACCCGCTCGGCAGGATGTCTTCCCGCTCCGAACCGGACATGAATTCCATCTGGACCTACGATAACTGCACGATGGGCGTCGGCAAACTCTGCCAGGTGAACGCCGACAACGGCTTCGCCAGCACCTACGGCTATGACCCATTGGGCCGCTTGAAGACTCTTACGACGAACATCGACGTTTCCTACACCGTCACGACGACCTACGACGGCTTCAGCCGTGTGGACACGGTGACCTATCCCGACACCTTTGCAATCAAGAACGGTTACAACGCCTTCGGCTACCTGTCATCGGTGACGAACAACACCAACGGATCGGTGTTGTGGGTGAAGCAAGCCCAGACCTTCCAGCCTTCGGGAGGAACGGCGGTGCAGGAGGTACTTGGAAATCCCTCTGGCGCCGGCGCTCTCACCAACCACCGTTTCTACGATGCTCTCAACCGGCTGACGAGCACCGACGCAGTCGGCACGGCGGGCACTCAGGTGCTTTTCAACTACAGCTACGACCCGATCGGTAATCTCGCCCAGCGCGTGGTGGACGGCTTCAGCGGTGTCACCGAGAACTTCAGCTACGACAGCATGAACCGCCTCACCCTGGCCTCCGGGACGAACCCGGCCGGCACGCTGGTGACGCGCAGCCTCGACTATGACGTCCTCGGCAACATCATCTACAAGTCCGATGTCGGGGTCTACGGCTACGGGGCGCCTTGCGGCGCCCGCACCTGCCCGCACGCGGTCGCAAACGTGTCAGGCACGGTGAACGCGTCCTACACCTACGACGCGAACGGCAATCTCACCTACGGCGCGAGCCGCACGCTCACCTACACCAGCTTCAACCTGCCGCTCAACGTCGGTCAAGGGGGCAATACGTTCCAGTACACCTACAACGCCGACCACGAACGCGTGCGTCTGCTGGTGAACCGCGCCACGGGCGTGTATACGACGGTCTACCTGCACCCCGGCGGTGCGGGGAACCTCCTCTATGAGAAGGAAACCCTGCCCGACGGCACGATAGAGAACCGGAACTACGTAACCGCCGCGGGGGGCCTCATCGGTGTGTACGTCATCAAGACTGGCGCCGCACCCGAGATGCGCTACTACCACCGCGATCACCTCGGCTCGATCGTCGCCATCAGCAACGAGGCGGGCACAGTAACCGAGCGGCTCTCCTACGAAGCGTTCGGCAAGCGGCGTGCTCAGGATGGCACGGCCGATCCGGACAACCGCATCTTCGGCATGTATACCGACCGCGGCTTCACCGCCCACGAGCACCTGGAAGAGCTCGGCCTCATCCACATGAACGGGCGGGTGTACGACCCACTGCTCGGGCGCTTCATGACCGCTGACTCGTTCTTGCAATCCCCAACCAACTTGCAGTCGTACAACCGCTACAGCTACGTCTGGAACAACCCGCTTGCCTTCACCGACCCGAGCGGGCACTACAATTTGGGAAAGAAGTTGGGACTCGACCGGCCGCTGAGTGCGATAACAGGTACGATCCGCGGGATTGCGGACAGTGCCAACAACGATCCGGGTGGGTTCTTCGTTGGCCTCTTCGGATCAATGATAGTAGGCGGTGCGATTGGGGTTGGACTCACTGAATACGACCTGGCGGCCGAAACCTCAACCTATGGTTACGCGACCACGACATTTACACCAGCGGGTGGTGTCGTATCGGGCTATACCTTTACCTGGGCTGGCTCGGCCACTATCAACGCAGGCGCTGCGTTCGCGGGTACTTATGCATATACTTTGGGAGATCTTCGAGCAAGTCTCAAAGCCGGGGCAAGCGGCGCGCTTTTCGGTGCGATCAATGGTTACTATGGTGATAACTGGAGCCCCCAGCGAGTCGCCGCGCAATCGGTCGCAAGCGGAATATCAGCTAAGTTGCAAGGCGGCAGCTTCCTAGACGGTTTTTGGGCTTCCGCAATAACGAGTTCAGCAAGATATGCTTACAAAAGCTGGGTGGGGGACGATGTAACTCCCCAGTCTGGAGAAAATAGGCCGGGCCAAACGACCTACAGGTTCGACGAAAATGGCCGCCAGCGTCCGGGAGACAAGGATCTCAATGTGATTGGCTACAACGAGGAAATGGACGGTTCCACAAGAGATCTATTCAAACAAGGATCGACGTTGTCCAAAGCACTAAATGTCATTCCCATAGCTAATGCCGTTGGCAGACTAGATGACTATTGGCCCAACGCGAATCTCGTAGTGGATAGCGATCTGATAAAGCTCGTGACCATTCCGTCAGCTATATTTGTCACCCTTGGCGCAATCACCGACAGATTCACGGACACAATTCGGGTGTATATTCTTCCGATTCAATTCTCGCATTAGCGCAATATATGGGAACCACTAGCCCAAGGTCCGCGCGTCTGGTTTCGTTTGCCCTTTCGATTTCAATTGCGGGCTGTGCCTTCTCGCCGCATGGGCATGAAAACTTCAGGAACACAATGCAGCATCAAGTCGGAAAGAATGCGGACGATCCGACGGCCGACACGGTGCGCTACCGAGCGTATCGAATCGAAGTGAAGACTCTCCCCAACGGCAATACCGAAGAGGGATTCCCGCTAGGCCGCGCTTGCCACTACTACTTTGAGATAGACAAAGTCACTCGAACGATAGTGAATTGGCGGTTTGAGGGAACCAAGGAGGATTGTGTAATTCCTTCCTAAACTCTCCAACTATCCGATTCGCGGGAGAGAGGGGGCACCTCGGAGGTGATGAGCCCGCGCGAGATCGGTCGGTTCGGCGCTATGGCACGAACGTTTCCTCGCACGCTAGCCGTCTTGTCCTTTGTCCTGTCCTTTGTCCTGTGGTTAGCTGAGTTTGTCTCGTCTCCCAAGAAGGATCCTGCGAAAATGTTTTTCAACCGCGTTCTTTCCTCTATCGTCGCAGTTACATTCGCCGGCTGCACGGTTATGACGACCATTAGTTCCGGCCAGCCGAATGTTGCGATCTCGATCGAGGACAAGTACTACAGCACGATGCCCATATCCGACAAATTTTCCATGACCACCTTCGGCAACTATGAATTCGAGGCCACCAAGCCCGGTCGTGAGCCTTTCTACGGGATTCTTCCGCTGAGGTTCAACGGCCTAAACTTGGCGTTCGATATCCTCTTCTTCCCACCATCGGCATTGATCAATCTGCGCCAAGTCTATCCTTACTATCAATTTGAGATTGAAAAGAGAGTCATTCTCTTCAAGGATAAAGAGGAAGACGGATGGCAGGAATTCAGGCCGACACAAGCCGAGACCACGCGTGCCCAGCAGTACTTTCTTGGCCGATAGCACCTAAGCGCCGTTCAACGCCCCCGCGGTCTCAATCCCGCGTCTGCGCGACGAACAGGCTGCGGGGCGCCTGGTCGAGCAGCGTCTTCCCCACCGATCCGCGCCACCAGCGCGAACCGAACGAGGCCTTCTTGTGACCGACCACGATCAGGTCGCATTTGATCTCCAGCGCCAGCCGGCAGATCTCCTCGACCGGCTCGCCGACCGCGAGATGCCCGGCTGACCTGACCCCTTCAGTAGTGCCACTCGATGCTTCGTAGAGCCCATGGTTGCAAGATTAAACGATGAACTCAGGTTGTGCTGCATCGCTCGAATTCGAGCGATGCAGCGTCGCGAACTCGGCCGGGGTCTGGTAGCTGAGCGCGCTGTGCGGCCGGTGCTCGTTGTAGTCGCGCCGCCAGGCAGCCACGATGGCTCGCGCCTCAGCAAGGGTCGAGAACCAGTGCTCGTTCAGGCACTCGTCGCGGAACTTGCCGTTGAACGACTCGATGTAGGCGTTCTGGGTGGGCTTGCCTGGCTGGATGAGCTTGAGCGTTACGCCGTTGCGGTAGGCCCATTGATCGAGTGCCCGGGCGGGTGAACTCCGGACCTTGGTCGGTGCGAATCGCCCCAGGCCGGCCGCGGAAGCGAACGATGTCCTCGAGAATGCGCACCACGTAGTGGCTCGACATGCCGTGATCGAGCGCGATCTCGACCGACTCCTTGGTGAAGTCATCGACGATGGTGAGCGCCTTCAGGCGCCGGCCGTCATCGAGCCGATCCATCACAAAGTCCATCGACCAGACCTCATTGGGGCGGGAGGGCAATACGAGCGGCTTTCGCTTGATCGCCACACGCTCGCGCTTGCGCCGGCGGCGCACCGTGAGTTCGGCAAGCCGGTAGAGCCGCTGCACGCGCTTGTGGTTGGCGTGCACGCCTTCGCGGCGCAGCAGCACGTGCAGCCTCCGATAGCCAAAGCGCCTACGTTCGTGTGCGAGCTCGATCATCCTCGCGGTGAGCCCTTCGTTCTCGGCGTTGGGCTTGGGCTCGTAGCCAAGCACCGTGCGCGACACCCCCGCAAGCCGGCAGGCGCGGCGAATCGAGATCTTTGTTCGCTCTCTCATCGTCGCGACCGCCTCGCGCTTATCCTGCGGGGTCAGCGTTTTCGGCCTAGGGCCGCCTTCAACGCCTCGATGTCGAGCATCGAATCGGCCAACAGCCGCTTCAACCTCACGTTCTCGTGCTCCAAGGACCTCAGGCGCTTCGCCTCATCGACCCGCATGCCCCGGAACTTCGTTCTCCAGCCGTAGAACGCCGCGTCGCTAAAGCCATGCCGCCTGCACAGCTCCTTGACCTGCATCCCGGCATCGGCCTCCTTCAAAAACCCGATGATTTGCTCTTCGGTGAACCGCTTCTTCATGTCCGCTTCTCCTCTCAGAAACGGACTCTACTAACATCACGCTGGTACTGCTTACGGGGGTCAGGTCACGGCGACGCTGAAGCCTTTTTTCTTGAGCTGATCGAGGCCTTCGTTCAGCACTTCCTGGGCGCGCTTCTTCTCTTCCTCGAGGAGCTCCTCAGGCAGGAAGCCCTCGGTGAGG
>Ga0193726_1000490_pt1 | contig 41105 bp, 25 predicted proteins | sample H2c1metaG_FD_144928 | JGI IMG/M metagenome (GOLD analysis project Ga0193726, IMG submission 144928) | Soil microbial communities from a riparian zone of the East river system, Colorado, United States - H2c1 | ecosystem: Environmental > Terrestrial > Soil > Riparian zone | place: USA: East River... | reverse complement strand
CATCTTTAATGGTACGGATTTCGCGAACGGTGGTGACTACAACGCCGACGGGGTGAATTTCGACTTCCCCAACGCTCCGGCAACCAAGCTCCCCGGCAGTTTCTCCCGGAGCCAGTTCATTAACGGGATTGCGTCGGCCAGTGCGTTTGCCGCGCCCGCTCCCGGAACGGAAGGAGATCTTAAGCGAGCCACCTACCGGAATCCGGGTTTCATCAACATCGACGCCAGCATCATCAAAAACAACCGATTCCACTTGTTCGACAATGAGATGAACATGCAGCTGCGCTTTGAGTTTTTCAATGTCTTGAATCGCGTCAATCTGCAGGGCATTCACCCCGATCTAAACGATCCTCAATTCGGAAGATCCACCGACACCTACGCGCCTCGCGTCATTCAGCTGGGCGCGCGGTTCGTATTCTGAATTTCATCGGGAGGGCACGACGAAAGCGTGCCTGCCCCTTCACGCTTCCATCGTGTAAGCTAAGCCCGTGCGAATTGCGCTGCTGCTCCTGATCGCGAGCCTAATGTTTGTTTCGGCGCATATCTCCGCCCAAAACGAGAGCCCTGCCTTCAACCCGCGGCAAATGTTGGATCGGGTGGAGCGGGAACTCAACGAGCAACCGTCGAACCCCAGGCTTCTCGCCGCCCGCGGAGCTGCACTCGAAGCCTTGCAGCGAGATCAGGAAGCGCTGGAGAGCTTCATCCGCTCTCTGGCCATCTCACCCAAATTCCTGGCGGCGCTAGAAGGGGCGGCGGAGACCAGCTACCGAATCCATGGTGCCAAAACGATGGAATATCTTTCGCGCATCCTGGAGCAAGATCCCCAGAATCTGACGGCTCATGCCATGGCCGGAGAGGTTGCGTTTGAATCCGCAGATTGTGCCGGCGCCAATCGCCACTTTGCCGCCGCCGAAAGGGAGGCCAGCACGAGCGTAACCGCCTTGCAACATTGGGGGGAATGCCTGCTCAAGGTGGGCGATTCCAGTGCTGCGTCGCTTCGTTTGCAAACCGCCTCGGCGATGGCGCCCCGGGACCAGCATCTCCTCTACGAACTGAGCCTGGCGCTGTTCCTGGATCGCCGCTACGCTCCGGCGTTGGACGTGGTAAAGACGATCGCCGAGGATGCTGAGGTGCTCAACCTGACGGGAAACATCTACGCGGCACAAGACCGGCTCGGCGAGGCCATTGCAGCGTTCCGGCGCGCTTCGGAATTGAACCCCAAGGACGAACAGAACTATGTGGACTTGGCATCTCTGTGTTTGGAGCACCAGTCGTTTGATGTAGCGCGGGATGTGGTGAATGCGGGTATCGCGAACCTCCCCGATTCTGCTGTTTTGTTCACCTTGCGCGGCGCGATTGCGGCGCAAACCTCCGATGTAGAACAGTCCGCTGCAGACTTCGAACGGGCTCGGCGTTTGGAGCCCGATGCCAGCTACGGAGACGTGGGTCTGTCCCTGCTGCTCCGCCAACAGGATCAGATCGACCGGGCCACCACCCTGATTCGAAGCCGGTTGGCGCAGACACCCGCCGATGCCCAGCTGAATTTCCTGTTGGGCGATCTGCTGATGCAGAATGCCGAAGGGCAGGAGCGCGCCCCCCGGGTAGAGGCCGAACGGTTGTTCAGAAAGGCCGTCCAGTTGGATCCCAAGCTGGCCAAAGCTCATGCCGCATTGGGAAAGTTGCTTTTGCAAGGCGATCATCCAGAAGCTGCTGCAGCCGAACTCAGGCGGGCTCTGGATGAAGATCCCGCGGACCGGGTGGCACTCAATCAATATATTTTGGCCATGAAGCGGCTCAATCGGCTCGAGGAAGCGAACGCCGCGGCGCAACGGCTACGCGAGGTTCTGGCGCAGGATCGTTTGGCGGAGGTGCGCAGGAATCGCGTCCGCCTTATCCTTCCTTCGAATTCCCACCCATGATTCTCTCCAGAAGGCGAGTTCTCGCTCTCATTACGGGTGCCTTCGCCAGCCCCTGGGCCTTGGGCCAGGGTGTCGCGTCCCGCAAGGTGACCGCACTTCCGCGGGGCAAACCTTCCGGCCTGCCGTTCTTAGCGCAATTCACCGACGTAGCCCGAGCCGCCGGTCTCGTCCATCCCACGATCTACGGCCCGGTCGATCACAAGGACTACATCGTCGAGACGGTGGGATGCGGGTGCGCTTTTCTGGACTACGACAATGACGGATGGATGGACATCCTGGTCCTGAGCGGTTCCCGCTTCGGCGGAGCACCGGAAGGCACGAGCAATCGCCTGTACAAGAATAACCGCGACGGTACGTTCACCGACGTCACCGAAAAGGCCGGCCTTCTAAGAACGTCTTGGGCGTCGGCGGTCACGGTGGGTGACTACAATAACGACGGATTCGACGACCTCTTCATTACCGCTTACGGGCAAAATACCCTCTACCGGAACAACGGCGACGGCACTTTCAGCGACGTGACCAAGCAGAGTGGGCTCTTGGAAGGAGGCACTCGCTGGGGTGCCGGATGTTCATGGGTCGACTACGACCGAGACGGGCATCTGGATCTGTTTGTTTCCAATTACCTGGAATTTGATTCTGAGCACGCCAAGAAACCGGGGCAAGACAGCAATTGCAGCTGGAAGGGCGTCCCGGTCAACTGTGGCCCTCGCGGACTTCCGTTTGGCAGGCACTCTCTCTACAAGAGCAATGGGGATGGCACCTTTACTGACGTTTCGAAGGAGTCGGGAATCGCCAGCGCTTCTCCGGGGTATGGAATGACCGTCGTCGCGGCCGATTTTGACAACGACGGCTGGCCGGACATCTACGTCGCCTGCGACTCGACTCCCAGCCTGATGTTCCGCAACAAACACGATGGAACGTTTGAGGAATCAGGCTTGCTGGCAGGCGCTGCGCTCAGTGCTGACGGCATGGAGCAAGCTGGCATGGGGGTCGGGGTGGGGGACGCGATGCTCACCGGAAGTTTGGACATCTTCAAGACCCATTTCGCCGACGACACCAATGTTCTCTACGTGAATGACGGCAAGGGAAACTTTCAGGATGCGACAATCGCTTCCGGCATCGCCGTGGAAAACCGCTTTGTGAACTGGGGCGCGGGAATCGTCGATCTGGATAATGACGGGAACCCGGACCTTTTTTTCGTGACGGGGAATGTTTATCCGGAGGTCGAGGCTCAGGTACCCAGCTATCCGTTCAAGACTCCGCGAGTCGTATTCCGCAGTTTGGGTGGGGGTCGGTTCGAAGAAGTTTTGGACCTAGCCGGGCCGGCCATCGCCGAGCCGCACGCCAGCCGGGGCTGTGCTTTCGGAGATTTCGACAACGATGGCGACATCGATATTCTGATCGTCAATCTCAACGAAGCGCCGTCGTTGTTGCGCAACGATCTGAAGGGTGGAAATCATTGGCTCAAGGTAAAACTCATCGGCGTCCGATCCAACCGAAGCGCGATTGGCACCCGAGTCACGTGCCGGTATGGAAATAAAAAACAGGCCCAGGAAGTCATCGCACAGTCCAGCTTTTACTCCTCGAACGATCCCCGCCTCCATTTCGGCCTTGGCAAAGCGATCACGGCGGACATGGAAATACGCTGGACCAACGGCTTTACACAAGTCATAAAGAATGTGAAGGCAGACCAGATTCTGACTGTGCGCGAGCCCGTCGAACCGACCAGGCCGGGTACCTTGAAAAAGCCGGTTTGATCGAAGCTCCGTATGCTGAGGTGCGCGCCACAGTGGCCAGTCCCCGGTAAGGAAATCCGGCCGTCACGGGCGGGCCTGCTCCAGCACGAGGAGTGAGTGCCGCCGTTCGAGACCGAACCCCCCGTTCCTGGAGCGAAAAACCATTCCGAGGACCGCGCGGTTGATCCGGCCTTCAGACAGGGCGAAGTTTCTCAGAGATTTGCCAGCAACCAGTAGTCCATGTGTACCACCGCAAATCCGCAAGCATGGGTTATTGTACTTCGTATCATAAGGTCTGAATCTCTCCGTAGGTGATACGTCGGGCGACGCGGGATGGACGGTTTTTCTACGCGGTCCGGATCCGAGTAGGGTTCGCACGGTTAAGCGTCAACTCCAGCAATCCATGTGATTCGGCATTTGCATCACCCTGTCTGAGACCACACGGAGCCTGCAGATCATGAAGTGGGCCGCACCTGGCATGTGAGCATGTGAAGTCAAAAGACAGTCACCTTCTTGTCCGCTGCCCGCGACCAAGCGGCAACGCAGAAAGAGCGTATCCATGAGTCGAATGCGCAGCCTAATCGGAGTTTGGCTTGTACTTTACGGTTCTTCCTCGTTTTCGCAATCCGTCCGCGTGCCAGCGGTTCCTCTTGTCACGCACGATCCCTATTTCAGTATTTGGTCGATGAATGACAGGTTGACCGATGGGCCGACGCGACACTGGAGCGGTGCGCCCCAACCCCTGACCGGCTTGGTGAGGGTTGACGGTCATGTTCTTCGGTGGATGGGTGGGTCGCCCCCCTCTATCCCTGCAATCCCGCAGACGGGTTTGGAGGTCACTGCCACGCGTACGACCTATCGTTTTGAGCAGCAAGGCATCAGACTGGATGTGAGTTTTCTCTCACCGTTGCTCCCGAATGATCTCGACCTCATGTCGCGGCCGATCAGCTATGTCACGATGACAGTTGCCGCCACTGACGGGGCGTCGCACAGAGTTCAGCTTCTGTTTACCGCGTCCCCGCTATTGGCGGTTGACACCCCAACCCAGCAAGTCGTTTGGTCGCGTTCGCGACTACAGGGCATGAATGTTCTGCGAGCCTCTCATTTTCAGCAGCCCGTATTAGAGAAGTCGGGTGACGACGTGCGCATCGACTGGGGCTCCTTGTTGCTTGCCGTGCCTGATCAGAAAGGTGTCGGAGATGCCACCCAGCTCCAAGGCGTAGTGGAATCGGCATTTCGATCGGGAGATCCCCTTCGGGAGGACGACGTCGATATGCCGCAGCGAGCCCGGGAAGGCGCTGTCCTTGCTGCCTCCATGAATTTCGGGGAGGTGAGCGTCGCCCCGGTCTCGCGGTACGTCTTGCTTGGCTACGACGACTTGTACTCGGTTGAATTTCTGCAGCGTTGGATGCCTGCATATTGGCGGCAGAAAGGGCAGACGATCGGCAAGCTCCTGGAGGCAGCAGACCGCGACCATGCAACGATCGACCACCGCGCCCGGGAATTTGATGATCGACTGCGTTCCGACCTGCGGCAGGTTGGCGGCGATGCCTATGCCGATCTCGCCATCCTCGCGTTCCGGCAGACCATTGCAGCGCACAAACTCGTCGCGGATATCAATGGCCAGCCCATGCTGTTTCCGAAAGAGAACTTCAGCAACGGCTGTATTTCAACCGTGGATGTCATCTATCCCTCTTCGCCGTTCTTCCTGCACTTCAACCCTGAACTGCTGAAAGCGCAATTGCGCCCCTTGATGGAGTACATGCGGACTGGCCGTTGGCACTTTCCCTTTGCACCGCACGATCTCGGAACCTACCCCAAGGCCAATGGACAAGTGTACGGCGCCGGCGAGCGTGCAGAAGAAGACCAGATGCCGGTGGAGGAGAGCGGCAACATGCTCATCATGTTCGCGGCGCTGGCGAAATTCGAGGGCAAGGCTGACTTCGCGGACGAATATTGGCCGGAGTTGCGGCAGTGGGCCGAATATCTGCGACTGGTCGGAATGGACCCGGTGAGCCAGCTGTCGACGGACGATTTCGCGGGCCACCTGGCGCATAACTCCAATCTCTCGATCAAGGCAATTCTGGGGCTGGCCAGTTATGCCGCTTTGGCGGATGCGACGCATCATAAGGATGAGGCGGTCCAATATCGCGATCTGGCCCAACAGATGGCGAAGCATTGGGTGGACCTGGCTGGCGATGGAGATCATTTTCGGCTGGCATTCGACAAGCCGGGGACTTGGAGTCAGAAATATAATCTCGTGTGGGATCGAATACTCGAGCTCAACGCATTCCCTCCCAGCGTTGCCAGGACGGAAGTCCACTTTTACTTAGACCATATGAATCCATTTGGGCTACCCCTGGATAGCCGGAAGGCATATACCAAGCTGGATTGGGAAGTGTGGACGGCGACTTTGGCCGAGAACCGGAAAGACTTCGATGCACTCATCGCGCCCCTTCAGCGATTTCTCAATGAATCGCCGAGCCGCGTACCTTTGACGGACTTCTACGGGACGATGGATGGAAAGCAAGAGGGCTTTCAGGCGCGCTCCGTGGTGGGAGGCGTTTATCTGCCACTCCTGGCAAATCGCAGAAAGATCGCAGAAATGAATCGTTCGTCTCCGTTCAAGCCGGGCGCCGACAGATGATTCTCGTATTCATCGCGATCCAACCGGGTTCTGGTGGTGCACCCCGCAGGGCCGGACGCTAGGCTAGGGGGGAATGGGAACCTTTCGCGAATCGGGGTGCGCGAATCGGGCCTTCTCCCGAGGAATCGCTTGCCACAACCCGTGCGACCCAGGGTTAGCCCGGCGCGGGCGGCGGAGCGAGCGGCGTTGCCATAAGCCAAGAAGCGGATACAATGGCCGCGTTCGGCGCCAAAGGAGGAACCCCGTGGCCAGTGTTGACAACGCCGGGGCTATCGCTATGAACAAGAGAACATTTATCAGGCTCTTTGCTGCCGTCATTGCAAGCCCGGTTATCTCGCCTTTGCTGACCTGGGCGTCCCAGGGCAAACTGCATAATTGGGCGGGCAATCTCGAATACAGCACGGACCGTTTGTACTCCGCCGACTCGCTTAAGCAGGTACGAAATTACGTCGGGAAACAAAGCAAGCTAAAGGTGCTGGGCACACGCCACTGCTTCAACAACATCGCGGACAGCACGCATCAATTCCTCTCCTTGAAGTCGATGGACGAAGTCGTTGCATTGGATTCGGGGGCGCGCACCGTAACCGTGGATGGAGGTATGACCTATGGGCAACTCTGTCCGTACCTTCATGGCAAAGGCTTTGCGTTGCACAACCTAGCATCCTTGCCCCATATTTCGATCGCGGGAGCTTGCAGCACTGCAACGCATGGGTCAGGCGAAAACAATGGCAATCTCGCGACCGCGGTGTCAGCGCTTGAAATCGTCACATCGGCGGGCGAGGTCGTTCAGTTGTCCCGCCAGCAAGACGGCGAAAGTTTTAGGGGAGCGGTTGTGGGGCTTGGCTCACTTGGCGTAATCACAAAGGTCACTCTCGATATCCAGCCAACCTTCATGATGCGGCAGTACGTGTATGAAAACTTACCGCTGCCTGCGGTGAAAGACCACTTTGAAGCGATCGAATCGAGCGCCTACAGCGTTAGTTTGTTTACCGATTGGCAAAAACAGCGGATCAACGAAGTCTGGCTCAAAAGCCGCGAGGATCAAGGGCAAGCGTTTGACGCAACCCCGGAATTCTTCGGGGCGCAACGAGCTACGAGGAATCTGCACCCGATTGCTGAACTTTCCGCCGAGAACTGTACAGAGCAGATGGGCGTGCTTGGCCCGTGGTATGAACGGCTGCCGCATTTTCGCATGGGCTTCACCCCGAGTGCCGGGAAGGAGTTGCAATCGGAGTACTTCGTGCCCCGCCAGCATGCGGTTGAAGCAATTCTCGCGGTGGAACGGCTGCGCCACCAGGTCGGTCCCTATTTAATGATTTCCGAAATCCGCACGGTTGCAGCCGACCATTTATGGTTGAGTCCATGTTTCGAACAGCCCTGTGTGGCCATTCACTTTACCTGGAAACAGGACTGGCCAGCGGTCAGGAAGCTGTTGCCGGTGATCGAAAAAGAGTTGGCCCCATTTAAGGCGCGACCGCACTGGGCAAAACTGTTTACCATAACGCCAACCGAACTGAAATCTATTTATAAGAAGATGCCCGCCTTTGTTCAGTTGAGCGAGAAGTACGACCCGCAGGGCAAGTTTCGCAACCAATTCCTGGATACGAATATTTTCAGCTAGCGGCTGGTCTCGGGCTGGAACCAAAGGGAGTTTTTGAAAATTCGGCCAGCTCTGCCCAGCCTTTTCCAGCGTCGACGCCTCTCTATGATTCAGGTATTCAGGGGCTAGCAGGCTTTTTGCAGACTCTCGTACGCGTCCTGCCCCTCGGTCCAACCTTGCCAATGCCTTACGATCAACAATTGCCTCCCATTGCGGCGGTTGCCAAACATTCTAAACAGGGGTGTTGGTTCTTTGCTCTACCACTTCAGATCCCAGGTCTGGCCTATCAGCGCGACCCCGAAACTGTGGTGCGGGGCTTCGTGGACCAAGGTGAATCCGGCTTGTTGGTAAATGTGGTGAGCGCCGGTGAGGATGCTCTGCGTCCATAGCGTTACTTTCTTGTAGCCCGCTCGACGTGCGAAGGTGACACAGTCGTTCACCAGGGCTTTACCGAGACCAAGACCTCGGGCGCTCGGTTCTACCAACAGCAAGCGCAATTTCGCGATGTCTGCCTGTTCCGGATGCTTGACCAGGAAGATGCAGCCGAGGCTCTCGCCATCGCGCTCGGCGATCCAGCAGCGCTCACGCTGGGGGTCGTAGTCGATGATAAAGTCGGCGACGATGCGGGCAACCAGTGCTTCAAAGTGTTCGTTCCATCCATATTCCTGTGCGTAGAGAGCACCGTGGCGGCTCGTGATCCAGCCCATATCTCCGGGCCGGTGCTGGCGGAAGATATAGGGGGCGCGGGTTTCGCGGGTGAGGGCGTTTTCAATGGTGTGCATGGAGCGGATGAGATCGGAGCGTTTGGCTGGAGTCAGGCTGCCAAGAAGCCCATTCGCTTGTTCGTTGGAGAGCTGGTTGAGTTTGCTGAAGACCGTTTTTCCTCTCCGCGTGAGCTGGAGAAGGGTCTGGCGGGCATCTGATGCGGATGTTTCTTTCTCGAGCAAGCCCGCATCCTCGAATTTACTCAGAATACGACTGAGGTAGCCGGCGTCCAGGCTGAGTTCGCCGGCGATTTCCTTCGCTGCGGTTCTTTTGCGCGCGGTGAGTTCATAGAGAACGCGGGCTTCGGTCAGAGAATACTCGCTGTCCAACAATCTTTCGGCGAGCGTGCCAATGGTGCGGGTGTAGAAGCGGTTAAAACGACGGAAGGTGGCTACCTCGTCATCGCTAGCGGCGGGAGTTTTAGCGGCGGTTCCCATATTTGAAACTGGCAAATAACATAGTTGACTAAGTCAACCATTGTCAAGGCGTGACGATCTCAACGATGCATGGTCCGACCGCTCCCATGGCCACATTCCGGAGCCGAGAATGATCCTTTGGTCTCCACCTGCTTCTTCCTCATCGTCCGCAAAGAGTCCTCCCAGCACGGGACGAATCGGGAGAAGACGGAATCGTGACGGTGTAGCAGCGGCTCCGCTTAGTCCGCGAGTGGAACGGAGGCTTCCCAACCTCAAGCGGAGGCATTGTGGTGGGCGGCAATGTAGAATTCGCATGTCACAGGGCGAGGGAGATATAGGGATGCCCGATCGATGCCGAATATTGCTCACCCTGCTGTTCCTGTTTCCCTTCTCGTCAGCACAAGAATCACACAGCCACGGTGCACCCGAGAAACTGGGAAAAGTATCGTTTCCGATTTCTTGCACGCCGGCGGTTCAGAAGGAGTTCGGCCGAGGGGTAGCTCTGCTGCACTCCTTCGCTTACCCCGCCGCCGAAAACACATTTCGGGGCGTGGCCGAACTGGATCCGCGGTGTGCAATGGCGCATTGGGGAATCGCCATGGCCTATTTTCACCAGCTTTGGGAGCCGCCCCTTGTGCCCGCGGCAATTCCGATTGCGCAAGGGGAAATCCAGCGGGCGCAGCGGATCGGGGCTGGCTCCGAACGCGAGCGTCAGTTCATCAATGCGCTGGCCTTGATCTACCAGGATGCTGCCGGCGTTCCGTACCGCACGCGGGCGTTGAAGTACGAGCAAGCGATGAGCAATCTGGCTTCAGAGAATAGAAAAGATGTCGAAGCTCAGGTGTTTTACGCGCTCGCCCTCCTGGCGAACGCATCTCCTGCCGACAAGACTCATGCGAAGCAAAAACAGGCGGCCGATCTGCTCGAGCCGCTCGATCGCACCCACCCGCAGCACCCCGGGGTCCCTCACTACCTCATCCATGCTTACGATAATACGGAACTCGCGCCAAGAGGCCTCCCGGCGGCAAAAGCCTACTCCCGGATTGCGCCTTCGGCGCCGCACGCATTGCACATGCCATCGCATATATTCACGCGACTTGGCCGATGGGAAGATTCCATCACTTCCAACCTTGCGGCGAGGAATGCGGCACACCAGCAGGGCGACACAGGAGAAGAGCTGCACACCATGGACTATCTGGTATATGCCTATCTGCAGAGTGGACGCGACAAAGAGGCGACTCAGGTCATTCAGCAGCTGAAGAACATGACGAAGCTGAACCTCGGCGATTTCAAGATAGCCTACGCCTCTACGGCGATGCCAGTTCGCTGCGCGGTTGAGCGGGGTCAATGGGCCGTAGCTGCCGGCATCGCTCCTCCGACCGGAGCCCCGCCTCATGCGGTCGCAATTGCGGTGTGGGCTCGGGGCCTGGGACTCGCTCGGAGTGGACGCGCCGCCGAGGCGGGCATGGAAATTGATCGATTGCGGGGGATTGAACAGCAGCTTCGGACGTTAGGCAATGACTATTGGGCCACCCAGGTGGGAATCTTGAGGCGCGAAGTCATGGCATGGTCGGCTCAGGCGGACAGAAGACCGGAGGAAGCCACAGCGTTGCTGCGCGCGTCCGCCGATGAGGAGGACGCAATCGAGAAGCTTCCGGTGACGCCGGGGCCGATTGTTCCGGCCCGCGAACAGCTCGGCTCCCTGCTCCTGGAGCAGAATCACCCGGATCTGGCGCGGAGAGAATTTGAGACCGCAATCGCAAATGCCCCCGGGCGGTACGGGGCCCTGCAGGGCGCGGCGCAGGCTGCGCGACTCTCCGGCCAGAAGTAAACTCCAGGGGATAAAGCTCAAGGATGGCGCGGGTCGACGCTTCTGGGCGTGTCTGGAACCCGAGCGTCACGCCCGCCCGGGAACTGGTTCGCTTCACCCGGGAGCGATCGAAGCGGCTGCGGAGGCAATGAAGATGCCGGAGCTAAAGCTACCTAAAAGCTGATCTTTATGATCGTCCCTCCGGTGCCTACCAACCATCCAAAGCCCGGGCTGGCAAATGCCACCGCCCAACACCCAGTCACGCCGGGCAGCACGTACCATGTCGCGCCTTCGTCGGGTGTCCATGCCGCGCCGCCCGTGTCGGCGGTGACTACCACATAGCGGGCAAGCTGGTGGCATAGCGCTGTATGGCAGGAACCAATCTTCCGTACATAGCTGAGTCCGAAAATGGCTCCCGTCACTGGAGGCGTGTTCGTAAGCGTCCAGTTTTGACCGCCATCGCCGGAGGTTGCTGTCCGTGCGTTGTCAGGATCGCTGGGGTCCAGATCGCCTCCGCCTACGATGCCGTGCAACCGGTCGCGGAAATCCAGGGTGAAGGCGCCTGCGCTGGGCGAGCTCACAAGCGGAGTGTTGTATGCGTTCCACGTTTTGGCCCCGTCCGTGGTGGCCAGGATGCGGGCAATGGAGGAACCGCCGGTCGCAATCCAAGCGTGATTCGCACCCTGGGTGGCGACGCAAGTGCCACTCGACGAGAACGAGGCTTCACCCGCCAACGCCGGCGGCATGTTTGGGCTGATGTCCTGCCATAGGTTTCCATCGGTGGTGCGAATATCCGGGAAGACTCCGTTCACCGAATCGCTGTGTGAAATTCCCCGATTCGGAGTCCAGAAGGCGAAGCAATCGTAGAACGCACCGGGAGTCTGGTTCTTGAACTGCATGGTCCAAGTCGCGCCGCCATCGATGGTCTTGTAGATGCGAAAGTCCGAAGGGAAATTTCCAATGGACTGAAGATACGCGATCTTATCGCTGACACCCTGCACATCTCGGAATTGCAGCCCTTTGGCGCCCTTTACTAGGCCGGCCTTCCAGGTCTTTCCGCCATCCGTCGTGAGGACAAACGTTCCGTGACGGCCAGCTGCCCAAACCACTCGTGCATTCACCGGACTGACCGCAATCAGTCCTTCCTTGGTGCCGCTGTTTTGCAAGGTCAACTTCGGTTGATGAATGGTCACGCTTTTTTGCCCGAAGCTTAGGGTTGCGGAGACAGTGATCAGGAAAACAACGAGAGCAGAACGAAGGATGCACATCGGGGAATTCTCCTCTTCCTCTTTGACTTGAGTTCGACGATTGGTATGGTGGAAATGCTTGCCTGGCGGCGTTGCACCTCGACTGGCAGGATTTGCTCTTTGGAGCACGGACCGGGTTGATTGTAATACCGAATGCGCACGTCTGCGAAATGGGCCATCGCTTGAGGTGCGGCGATCGCCCGGGGACGGCGGAGCCGGGCCGTCTCGGTTGCAACATCGCAACTACCCAACGCTCCCTTGGCACATTCGTGCCATTTTCACCGTGCGAATCAGATTGTAAGGTGGATATGAGCAGACTTCGGGGGAGGGCTGTTCGACGAGCGTCCCGTGACCAAAACTGGTCCGGGACGCTTCGTTTTTTACCGAGTCACTGGCCCCGTTGAAAAAATCCGGGCCGCTGGCGACACCGTCGCCGCCAGAAACGAGGCTGCGATTGCGGGCAGCCGATTGAGCCCTCGATCAAGCCAAGCCGGGATGGCGTTCGCTCAAGGACCGGAGTCATCCTCCAATTCACAACTAGGGGAGGGTGACGACCGCGACCGAGAATCCCCCCAGCGTAACTGAATCCCCGGCAAGTTTTGCTGAGGCCGCTGGCTGCAGTGCGGTAGTTTGATCCACGTACTCCTGTTGCCCGCTGCTTGCGCCCGGTATGGAAACCTCAAACCTGCGGTCACGCTTGTTTACCAGCAACAGGCGGTGCTTGCCATCGCGCGTCACGACACCCAGCCAATAAACAAAGGGACTGGATGAATTTGTTTCCACCAGCCTATCGCCGGGTTCGAAATTGTCGTGCAAAAGCTTGAGGACCCAGTAGCGCGCGTTAGGATTGCCGGTATTCCAGTCGACCATCGACACGCTGGGGAATTGCGTGGGATATCCGACCAGTTGTGATTCGCCGACTACGTCCACGCCCATGCGGGTCAGCTCGCCGAAGAGGTAGGCGTAGGTGGCCCCAGCAAGGTTCCAATACGAATTTGGGATGGGCCGGGTGACGTGCCCGCCTTCGCCCTGCAGCAGATCGTCGGCGGAGATGGCGCCGATCTCATCGAGGGTGGTCTTGGTCTCGGGTGAGAGTCTTTGTCGAATGGTCTCGACGTAGCGAACCGTATTCAAGAATGCGTCGGCTTGAGTAAAAAATGTGTACTGCTGCACCTCGGGACTTTGATCCATGGTGGGGACGGCGTAGAAGTGATAGGAGATGAAATCCAAAGGTATGCCGGGTTTGTGATTCTTGTGATCCAGAAAGTATTCAAAGAACGCCGGGCTCAGCGATGGAGTCGCCAGTGCCATGCCTACGAATTTGGTGTCGGGCTGCACGCGGCGCACCGCTTCCACGACGCCGTCATAAAGTCGGGTGTACATTTCGGGAGATATTTGGTGCTCGTACTCAGGTTCGTTGAGCACTTCGAAATAGGGAATCGAATAGCGATAGCCCGACTCGTGGCGGGCGCCGGCTTCATCGGTGAATCCGCCATGGGTGTACCAGGAAAACAAGCGGGCGTAGTAATCCCCAACTTCTTTCAGGGTGGGATCGCGCAGTTCGGTTCCTTGTTCGTAATCCCAAGCCGCCTGATCGGGATCGGCAGGGTAGCCGACGGGATTCTCTGTCTTGAACATCCACTGCGGAATGGTGCTGAAGTTGAGGATCACCCCGTGACCCCTCGTGGCCTCGAGAAAGTCGATGGTCATCGGATCGATCAGCGAAAAATCCCACGACGTCTTATTGGCGGTGGGTGGCTCCAGTTCCGCCACGCCGAGCCTGGGGTAGGGAAACCAGGGAACATAACGAACGTAGTCTGCCTTCAGCTCGCGGAGCGATTTGAAAACATTGTCGTGAATGCTGGTGCCGCGCCGCATGGGCGGATTGACCACGACTTGCAAGGTGGGCGTGGTCTGCGAGACTCTAGTGACCTTGTCCCATTGGACGGTGAGCTTGAGGGGCTTGTCCCCGGCCAGCGCCCTGCGCGTAAGGATCGAAGTCAAGATGAGGACGATCGACAACCGGAGCCAGCGTTTGCGATCCATGAGAATTCTCGCGCGGTTGTGGGTTGTTGGAGAAACCTGGCAGGCAGAGGTCGGTCGCTTCGGAGAGAACATGTCCGAGCATTCTGCCCCGCGCCCCGGGGATATTCAATAGGCGATTTTCACCAGCGCAAGAAAGAGAGTTCTTTCTCCGATGAGTTGCGGCGCAGCCAGCATCGATCTCAAGATTGGACTGTTCAGCATCGGCCTTGATGCCTATTGGCCTCAATTTCCTGGCCTGAAAGAACAGTTGTTGAAGCACTCGCAACGGGTTGCAGAACGCCTGGGGCGCCCGCGTGTTCAGGTCGTAGACCTGGGTTTAATTGATACTCCGGAAAAGGCCTTCGCGGCCGGTCATCAATTTCGCCAGGCCGATGTGGATCTGATTTTTCTGCACGTCACAACCTATGCCTTGTCCTCGACTGTGTTGCCTGTGGTCAGGCGAGCCAGGGTTCCGGTGATCATTCTGAATCTGTCTCCTGCAGCGGCCATCGACTACGAAAAGTTTAATCGCCTGGGGGACCCCACCAAAATGACGGGAGAATGGCTGGCCCACTGCCAGGCATGTTCAGTGCCGGAGATCGCGAATGTGTTTAGCCGTTGCGGAATCCCGTTCTTCCAGGTCACCGGCATGCTGGAAAATGATTCCACGGCCTGGAACGAAGTCCAGGAATGGGTCGATGCTGCCCGAGTCGCTCATACCATGGAACACAACAGGCTGGGAGTGATGGGGCATTATTACGGTGGGATGCTCGACATTTATTCCGACCTGACGCAGCATTGCGCTTATTTCGGAGGGCACGTCGAAATCCTGGAAGTGGATGAGTTGGCGTCGCTGCGGCGGGAAGTCACCGATGCCGCCATCCGCCAGAGGGTAGAGGACTTCCACGACGTTTTTGACGTGCAGCCGGATTGCTCGAAGGAAGAACTTGAACGGGCGTCTCGTACTTCGGTTGCCCTGGATCGTTTCGTTGAAATCCACCACCTCGGATCGCTCGCCTACTACTACCAGGGGACGGGAAACGCCGAGAACGAAGATGCCATCAGCTCAATCATCCTGGGTACCAGCCTGCTGACGGCGCGTGGCATTCCCGTGGCGGGCGAGTATGAAATCAAGAACGCGCAGGCGATGAAAATTCTGGACTGCTTTGGCGCCGGTGGTTCCTTCACCGAATACTATGCAGTCGACTATAACGATGACGTGATTCTTATGGGGCATGACGGGCCCGGGCATCTGGCGATCGCGGAAGGGAAGACGAAAGTTCGTCCGCTGCAGACTTATCACGGCAAAGTGGGCCGCGGACTCTCGGTTGAGATGTCGCTGCGGCACGGCCCAGTGACTGTCTTGTCGGTGGTGCAAAAAGTGGACGGAAAGCTGGAACTGTTGATGGCCGAGGGCGAATGCGTGCCCGGCCCCGTTCTCGAGATTGGCAACACCAACAGTCGTTTTCGGTTTTCCGTCGGTGCCAGGCGATTCATGAATGAATGGAATATGCAGGGCCCGGCGCATCATTGTGCGGTGGGCGTCGGACACATCGCGAGCAAGCTCAAGAGACTGGGGGCTCTGTTGCACATGAACTGTGTCCAGGTTTTCTAGGGGGGAACGGGGAGCCCCGCGTTTCGGGTGAAAGCCGAAGCTCAGGGGACCCATCCATGGGGTCTCCAAAGAAGTCGTGCCTGACGCCGACTGCCCAACTGCCCCGATCACCCGGCGTCAGGGGAGCGGGGGCCAGAGCCGGCGGCGGGATTTCAGGACGCTTTCGGCGGAGGGTTGAAAAGCGGCGCGAGCAATCTGGAAAAGCCCGAAAATCATCGTATAAAACGAAAACGTCCCGGACTCAAAGAGTCTGGGACGTATCGTCGAACAGCCCTCCCCCGAAGTCTGCTCAACCACAGAGTAGTGCTTTGCCCTTGGCTTGTGAATGGCTCGAACGTGCTACTGTGGATATCCCTCCGGCAGAATCCAGGAATGTTGCCTAGAAAAACGTTTGGATAAGATCAATTACACGATATTCGGCGTCCAGAATGGGCAAATAGCGCCATTTGTCGAAGGTCAGACAGGGGTGGGAAATATCAAAACCGAGCATATCCCCCACGCGGATGTCGTCCCCTGGGGCAATCTGCAGGTAGGCGTGCTGATCCATCATGCCAGTTAGCTTCCAGCGGGAGGGAGTGGCTGCCGGAGCCGGGCTGCCCGGTCGGTAATGCAAGGCAGGCGTGGGCAAACCGGCGTCAAAGGCAGCGTCACGCTTGCCCAAAGCTACGATCGCTCGGTCACTTTCCGGCACTGATTGCACGTAGGACCACAGCTGCAACGCGGGTTGAAGGCTCGAAGCCATGCGCCGGGCGACCGGATTGCGGCTTTGAATCTGCTGTTGGGCCTCGCGATAGACGCCAACGTCGTGGGTCAGGTAGCAGCCCGGCCTTAACACCACCTCCATCGGCTGTCCCAGTTCCGCTTTGGAAAAGACCTCGGCCACCACGTCATACCAGGCGGAGCCAGCCCCGGAAAGAATGATCGGACTACGGTCAAAGCGATTCTCTTTCGCCAAACCGCAGGCGACATCGACCGCCCTTTGCAAGAACTGCCGGATGGAAGGCTCGTCTTTTAATATGCCCTCGTAAACTTCAAGGCCGCACAGACAAATCTGATCGCGCCAGCGGGTCAGCGTCCCCAGCAGCTTATCGAGCTGCTCCCGATTGCGGATTCCGCTGCGGCCGCCGCCGACACCCAATTCGATCAGGACGTTCAATCGCTGCCCGCGACTCTGGAAAAAGTGACCCAGAGCTTCCACCTGCTCGGCGGAATCAATCAGGCAGAAGTATGAAAACTCCGGGTCTTGCAGCAGGCTCGCAATGATCGCCAGGTTCAGCTTTCCGACCAGCTGGTTGGCCATCAGAACCCGGCGAACTCCATGCTCGTATGCGACCCGGGTTTGATGCGCGGTCGCCAAGGTGATTCCCCAGGCCCCGGCTTGCAGTTGCCGCGTAAATAGTTTCGGCGCCATTGTGGTCTTGCCGTGGGGCGCCAGTTTGACGCCGTAGGCAGCGACGAAATCCTGCATCCATTGCAAATTGTGCGCCAGTTTGTCTTCAAAGAGGACGGCGGCGGGTAGGCTCAAGTCTTCCCGCAGCAGGTTCCAACCCAGCGCAGGAATCTCCCCGAATGAGAGTGCGCGATCCATCAGGCCAAGGCCTTTGTTGAGCGGCGAGAGCTCGGCCGGTTGCGAATTCGTCGGTATCTTCATCTCTCGGTGCATAGATTATTCCGGTAGAATGCTGCTTCGTCGATAATTCCTTGCGTGCCGGAAAGTCCGTATGACGCTATTCCAACAGAAATCTTGAAGGGTAGTTCAGGAGAACGGCTTGCCCATTTGCGACACCCTGATTCGCAACGTCCAGATCGTTGACGGCAGCGGCGGCGAGCCATACGCTGGCAGCGTTGCCATTGAAGGTGGTTGCATCTGTGCAATTCGCGAATCGGGCCTCTACTCCTCCCCAAACACGGTAGATGGTGAGGGCAAAGTGCTCGCCCCGGGGTTTATCGACGTTCATACTCACGATGATCTTTACCTAATTTACCATCCGGAGATGCTGCCGAAGCTGTCCCAGGGCGTGACTACGGTGGTGGTTGGAAATTGCGGCATCAGTGCGGCACCAGTGCAGTTGGCCGGCGAACTGCCAGATCCGATGAATCTGTTGGGAGAGGCGGACGCCTTTCGCTATCCCACTTTTGCCGCGTATGTTGGCGCGGTCAATGAGGCGCAGCCCTCGGTCAATGTCGCGGCACTTGTCGGACATACCGCCCTCCGCAATAATCACATGGATCGCCTCGATCGCATCGCGACCGCAAGTGAAACCGACGGCATGCGGGCTCAGTTGCGGGAAGCACTTGATCACGGCGCGCTGGGGTTGAGTACAGGCCTGGCATACTTGTCCGCCAACTCGGCTTCCACCGAGGAAGTGATGGCCCTGGCCGAAGCGCTATCGCCGGCCGGCGCGATCTACACCACTCATTTGCGCAGTGAAAGCGAGGCTGTGCTGCAGGCAATGGAGGAGGCCTATCGGATAGGCCGGCATGCCAAGGTGCCGGTGGTAATTTCTCACCTGAAATGCGCGGGTATCGACAACTGGGGACTGGGCAACGATTTACTCCAGTCGCTCGACACGGCGCGCCGCGGCCAGGAGATCAGCTGCGACTGCTATCCCTACGCCGCCAGCTCTAGCACGCTTGATCTGCGCCAGGTCGACGAGCGCGTGACCATCATGATCACCTGGTCGGACCAGTACCCCGAACTGGCTGGACAAACACTTGCCCAGATTGCCCAGGCATGGGGCGTGTCTCATCTGGATGCGGCCCGCCGCCTGCAGGTGGCGGGGGCGATTTATCACTCCATATCTGAGGACGACATGACCGCGATTCTAGGACATCCGGGAACGATGATCGGCTCCGACGGACTGCCCAATGATCCCTTGCCGCATCCCCGTCTTTGGGGAACGTTCCCTCGGGTGCTGGGTTATTACAGCCGCGAGCGAAAGTTATTCTCACTCAGTGAAGCTGTCCGCAAAATGACTGGGTTGCCAGCGCAGCGCTTCGGTTTGACCGACCGTGGCTTCGTGCGGGAAGGCTACAGCGCGGATTTGGTGCTGCTAAATGCCGGGACCGTGCGGGACGTCGCGACTTTCGGCGATCCCAGCCGCGTGGCCGAGGGTATCGACGCAGTCTGGGTCAATGGCGTTTTGTCCTATCGCAACCGGACTCCGACGGGTCAACGGGCCGGACGCTTCCTGCCGCGCAAATCCAAATCTCGACCCGAATGACGGGGGAGATTGTTCTTGCTTGTGTTTGCACAGATACTACAAGGAGTCGACGGGAATGAGCATCAAACGCTACGGCGCTGAAGGCGGTAAAGGCACTGGGGGCCAACATCTACCATTTGCTCGAGCCGTGCAGGCCGATGGGTGGCTGTATGTTTCCGGCCAGGTGCCCATGGTGAACGGAAATCTGGTCGAGGGCAATGTCGCTGCTCAGGCGCATCAAGCAATACAAAATCTCGTGGCCATCTTGAAGGAAGCGGGCTACCGCCCGGAACACGTGGTGCGCTGCGGTGTGTGGCTTGATGATGCTCGCGATTTCCAATCTTTCAACCAGGTATTCAGGGAATACTTCGGGGACAATCCCCCGGCGCGCGCCTGTGTGGTCTCCAGTATGGTGGTCGATTGCAAAGTGGAGATCGACTGCGTCGCCTATAAGGGGCCCGGGGATTGATATCCGGGGGCGTGCACGAACCCGATGCCGGCGCGTTCTCTCGCCCCGGCTGAAAACCACCGGATCTTCGCGATGATTTTTCGGACCCGGAGATCGGTCTAAAGGAAGACTGGATGCACGCCATGATGATCGACAATCACGGTGCTTTTCTGCTGCTCTCTGCGTTCCTGGCGGTCATCGCGCTGGTGGTCATGATCGCGCGCTTCAAGATCAATCCCTTCATCGTGCTGCTGTCGGTGTCGCTCATCCTGGCAATGGTGACGGGGATGCCGGCGCAAACCATCGTGAAGTCCTTCGAGGCGGGCGTTGGCGCAACTCTGGGGCACATTGCCATCGTGGTCGGTCTGGGCACCATGCTCGGCAAGATGATGGCGGAATCAGGAGGAGCGGACCGCATTGCTCACACCTTGATCCGGCTATTTGGCGAAAAATATGTGCCCTGGGCCATGGTGGTGGTTGGGTTCGTGGTTGGATTGCCGGTATTTTTCGAGGTAGGTTTTGTGCTGCTGGTGCCGATTGCCTTTAACGTCGCCAAACGCACTGGGGCGTCACTGGTTCTGGTTGGCTTGCCCATGGTCGCTGGATTGTCGGTCGTCCACGGGTTGGTGCCTCCACACCCGGCGGCGATGTTGGCGGTCGCGGCCTACAACGCCGACATGGGACGGACGATTCTCTATGCCATGCTGGTTGGCATTCCTACGGCCATCCTTGCCGGGCCGCTTTATGCGAAGCTGATAGCGCCGCACATGCGGCTCGATCCCGATAATCCGATCGCCGCGCAATTTATTGATGAAACTCCAAAAAGCAACCTGCCGGGTTTTGGTCTGACGGTTGCAACCATCCTGCTGCCGGTGGTGTTGATGTTGATCGGCAGCTGGGCCGACCTTCTCTCCGCACCGAAGAGCGCGGTCAACACGATTTTGCATTTAGTCGGAGGCGCCGACATCGCCCTTCTCATTGCCGTGGTGGTGAGTTTTGTCACTCTGGGCAAAATGCGTGGCTTCACCCGGGAAACGATCCTGAAGTTTTCCAACGATTGCCTGGCTCCGACCGCGACGATTACGCTCCTGATCGGTGCGGGCGGAGGTTTCGGCCGCATCCTTCAGGATAGCGGCACTTCACAAGCCATTGTGGATGTGGCCCTGCATGCTCATATATCAATTCTCCTGCTGGCCTGGTTGGTTGCCGCTCTGGTACGGCTTGCAACTGGCTCTGCCACCGTCGCCATGACCACGGCTGCCGGAATCGTGGCGCCTCTGGCGCTGCAGGTCGCGGGAGTCCGGCCTGAGTTGTTGGTGATTGCGACCGGTGCGGGTTCGTTGGTGTTCTCCCACGTGAACGACGGCGGTTTCTGGATGGTCAAGGAATATTTCAACATGAGTGTTGCTCAAACCATCAAGACCTGGTCCATCTGCGAAACCATCATTTCGGTAGCGGCGTTGTTGCTGACGATCGGGCTGGCGGCGGTTTAGTCCGGGATCTCTGGGACGCCGCAAAGCGCACCCTCAGTTTGCATCGAACTTTGGTCGCCGGCTGAGTGCGTCGCTCTGGTAACTTCCTCTCCTGGTTCAAGGCCGCAGCCGCCGCAAGGACAACGATCCGGTAGGGCAAAAAGCGGCGATAGATAAATCACGCCGCTGTGTGAAGGGTGCATCTCGTCGTCTGTCGCGGCTTCGCCGTCAGCTTTCTTCCGTTGGACTTGCTTCCGCGCAGCCCCGAAGCCAGTTTCCCGTGCATCGCGGTTTGGAGCCGGGCCGGCATGCCGAGCAATTGACGCCCCTTTCCGGCAGCCCGTAAGATTGCAGCTGCAAAGGGGCACCAGCCAAATGATCGGTGATAGGTTGTCCCACTACCGGCTAGTGGAGAAGATCGGCGCCGGTGGGATGGGAGTCGTCTATCGCGCACATGACCAACAGCTTGAACGCGATGTTGCGATCAAGGTGCTGTCTGCTGGCATGCTCGCCGATGACGGTGCCCGAAAGCGTTTCCGCAAGGAGGCGCTGGCCCTGGCGAAACTCAACCATCCGAATGTTGCCATGGTATTCGAATTCGGCAGTGAAGGTGACCTGGACTTTTTGGTCACGGAATACATCCCCGGCGTTACCCTCGACGCCAAGATCAGCCATAAGCCGATTCCTCTGAAGGAACTTGTGGACCTGGGAACGCAATTCGCCCACGGTCTCGCCGCTGCCCACCAGCAGGGAATCGTTCATCGCGACCTGAAGCCGGGTAACCTCCGTCTCACGCCCGATGGACGCCTGAAGATCCTCGATTTTGGCCTCGCCGAACTTGCACCGCGCGCCAGTGACCTGGGCATGACGATCACCGTCACCAAAACTACGGACGTGACCGGCACAGTGCCGTACATGGCCCCGGAACAACTGCGGGCCGAGCCGACCGATTTGCGCAGCGATATTTGGTCGGCAGGTGCTGTCCTTTATGAAATGGCAACCGGAAGGCGCCCCTTTCCTCAGAGCAACGGGCCTTTGCTGATGGCGGCCATTTTGACTGAAGACCCCGCGCCACCCAGCAAAGCGGATCCCAAATTTCCGCCCAACCTGGAAAACATCATCCTGAAGTCTTTGGATAAGGACCCGAAGCGCCGGTATCAATCGGCAAATGAGTTAGCCGTCGACCTGGAGCGAGTCGCCTCGGCCTCGGGGCCCGCCGCATGGGTGACGAGCGCTAGCGAAATTGTCCGCCTGAAAAATACTGGCAAGCGGCGAAGCACAAGAAGGTGGGCGGTGGGAGCTGCAGTGGCGGCGATTGTTGCGGCGTCACTGGCATTTTACTCGATGCACAAGCGAGGACCGAAAACCGCATCGGACCAACGGACGGGCCGGCGTTCTGTGGCGGTGCTTGGCTTCAAGAATCGATCCGGCCAGCCCGATCAGCAATGGCTGTCGAGCGCGCTGGCTGAGATGCTGACTACGGAACTGTCGGCGGGGGACAAGCTGCGCATCGTCCCCGGCGAAAACGTGGCCAGGATGAATGCGGACCATCCCTTGCCCGATTTTGACACGCTTTCGCAAGAGACGCTGTCCGGCATCTTCAAAAACTTGGGCAGCAATCTCGTGGTTCTGGGTTCGGTGGGGGACTTTGGCGGCCAGATTCGCGTGGATTTGACGGTGCAGGATACGGCGAGCGGTGAGACCGTCGCCAGGGTGGATGACAGTGCTCCCGACGCGAAATTTTTAGAACTGGTGAAACGATTGGGCGTAACCCTGAGGCAGCAGTGCGGAGCAGGAGAGATCACGGCGGACGAAGCCGCCGCCGCTCGGGCGGCGGAACCCAGCACCGCGGATGCGGCACGGCTCTATGCCGAGGGATTGAATAAGCTGCGTTCGTTTGATTTTCTCTCTGCCCGCGACCTCTTGGAAAAAGCGGTGGACGCCGATCCGAAGAACGTACTGGCACACTCCGCGCTGGCTGCTGCCTGGACGCAATTGGGTTATGACGATAAAGCCAGAAAGGAAGCCCGGCAGGCTTTTGATTTGTCGAAGAATCTTTCAAACAGGGACCGGGTATCGATACAGGCGGAGTACCGGGAGACGATCCGCGAGTGGGACAAAGCGGTTGACCTGTACAAGTCGCTATGGAACTTCTTCCCCGACGACCTCGAGTTTGGATTAAGGCTGGCCGATGCCCAGGTTGCCGCCAGCAGGGGCCAGGACGCCATGGCTACCATTGAAGACTTGCGCAAGCTTCCCCTTCCTCTGCGGGACGATCCGCGCATCGATCTGGCCGAGGCGCGCGCGTCAGATTCTCTCTCCGACTACAAACGGGCCCAGGTTGCAGCGCTACGCGCCGGCGACAAGGCAAGAAAGCTCAGTGCCGGATTTCTGCAGGCGCAAGCCCTCCTTCAACAATGCTGGGCGCTGCGCAATCTGGGTGAAATGGAGCAGGCCAAGAAGATTGGAGGGCAGGCAGGGATAACCCTGGCCGCGGCCGGAGATTTTCGGGGACAGGCCAAGAGTCTGACCTGCGTGGCGAACGTTCTCGCGGCCGAGGGCAATGTCAAGGAGGCCAGAGCCATGCATGAACAGGCGTTGACTCTGGCCCGCCAAATCGGCGCCGAGGGCGACATCGCCGGAGCCTTGCTCAACATCGGCAATTTGCTGGCTACCCAGCAGGAGCTGGACGCTTCCGACGCGCAAATCAAGGAAGCATTGTCTCTGGCGAATCGGATTGGGGATAAATACGACGCATTGATCGCCGAGAACAACCTTGCCGCGAATCTCATGCTGCAAGGCGACTTCGCCGGAGCCAAAAAGATTCTGGAAAGTGCGGTCGAAACCGCCCACCAGATCGGCGATCAAGCGGGCATCGCCGATGCGCTGACCAACCTGGCGACAATTTCCTATCTTCAGGGTGATCTGGGGGCATCACTCCGGGACCTGGAAACATCGCTGGCCAGTTCTCGCGAACTGGGGACCAAGAGCGCCACCGCTTCCGCGCTGCTTGCCATCGGCGAGGTGCTGCTGGCCCAGGATAATCTGGCTGGGGCCGAAAAGAACTACAACGAGTCGCTTGCCATTCGCACCCGGTTGGGCGAGAAGGGAAACATCGCCGGTAGCCAGATCTCGGTCGCGACCTTGGCGCTGGAGCGAAATCAGCCTGAGAAGGCCGGTTCGTTGGCCACCGAAGCCGCCGCCGAGTTCCATGCCGAATCCGACGCCGACCAGGAGGCAGGCGCTCGCGATGTGATTGCTCAATCGCTGCTGGCGCAGGCCAAATCCACTGAAGCGCTGTCCGAAATTGCGAAGGCGCGGGCGCTGCCGGTGCGGGATCAGCCGACCAAATTGTCGGTCGAGATTACCTCTGCGCGAGCGCTGGCTCGGGCTGGAAAAGCCAGCGAAGCGCTAGGCAATTTGCAAGCAACCCTCGCCGCCGCCAAACGTATGAAACTTGCCGGCACTGAATTTTCTGCGCGTTTGGCGCTTGCAGAAATTCAAGCTTCGTTGGGGGACACAGTTTCGGCCCATTCGACTCTCGAGCATTTGAGTAAAGAAGCAGGAAACGCCGGTTTCCTCCTGGTTGCCCGCAAAGCAGCAAAGAACCCGATCAGCGTCAAGAGTGTCAAAAAATAAGACCGGCCTGATGACCGGTCTTGATCTGGCAAAATACGTCCCTGCGGCGTCAGAGGGGTCTAGTGGATCCCAATCGTCGGTATCTGGATCGGCAAAGGCGCAGACTGTTGGACGAGTATAAAGAGCGTCAGCCCTTGTCCCTGATTGCCGACTCCGGCTGGAAAATCAGGGAAACTGGGAATCACATAAGTCGCTCTTGTCTTATTTTTTGCGACGCTAAATGCAATCTCGGGGATGTGATCGGGATCGGTGTCGTTGGTGCAAAGTTCGAGGGTCGTATCGGGGCTGTCACAGGTCAGCACGCCGTAGTTCGGAGTACCGTCCGCAACACCGTCATCGGGCACGAACCCGACCAGTTGCCGGATATTCACCGTCACCGGTTCCAAGGACGTCGGATTAAGCTGCTTCAACTGAAAGACATGCAGGTACAGGCCGCTTTCGCAAGTCCCGGTGAGCGCGACCTTGGGAGTAGTCTGCGCATTCTCGACGTCCTGATTCACGCAAATGATTTGTCGGGTTACGCTAACCCTTTTCCCTTTGGCGGCCAGGGTCAAGGGCTGGCTGACGCTAAGAAGGTTCCAGTGAGCGGCATTGATATCCTCACCGTTTTGCGAAGACCTTCGAACCGGCAGCTTGGCAAATGCCGCAGTCGAAGCGCAAAGGACAACCAAAGCAACCAAGCATCGACTAAAACTCGGACGGCTGAAATTCATTTTCGTGCTCCTTTATATGGACAGAGTGTTGGCGTCGGGAGAACGCTGGACGAACGGGACCAGCCCTAAAGGGGAGATTCAGGCGCCGGAAGGCTAAAACAACCAAAGTAGTCTAGCACTTTACCACGGATGTCGCAGCCCGTTCTCGATCAGCCCGGCGGTTCCTGCATCGGGGTCTCCAGGACTGTCCCATTCCTTCGAATTCCTTCGAACCGTGGCCCCGATCGCTTGGTTTTTCAGGATCGCAAGGGCCGCTGCCGGTCCGTGCCACTGCCGCCAACCCCCACTGCTTCACGCGGCAGACCCCGCAAGCCTGCGCAAACCAAACGTCGATCCTCTTGTTTGTAGGAGTGCAGTTTGTTTGATCTCGCCAAGGGTTTGGCGACGTCTGGCAGAGCGTCCAGCCATGGGCTGTTTACTCGATCGATCGCAGCGAGGAGGAAGAGTTCGATTCAGGTCCGGTTGCGCGTCCGTGGGTGGAAGGGATTTTGGCACGAATCCTTGGCGGCCGAGCGATGCCGCAAGGTCGATCCATATTCTTGCGAAGGGCGATGGCCTGTTCCCGTTCGCCACGTGAGAGGAATGAAGAAGAGGAAGGAAGAAGGAGAGCGTTCGCCATCCCTCAGCCATATTTACCACCCGTGCGTGAGGCCTTCCCAATGCCGCTCGACATGGCTCGAGAGACTTGGAGTCCGTGGAGGGGACATGTCCTGTCTACGGCTCGATTTTATTCCCCTGAAATTTGTCGACCAGCTGAGCAGCGAAGTCTTTTCGCTGAACCTTCGGCCCAAGTGAGGATGGCTTTCGGGGATCGACCATAGACTCCCGGAATGGACAGGAGGCGACGGCAAAGGGTTCGCGGGTCGGGGGGCGGGAAACTGCAGGCTCGGCCCGGACTTGCTGAGGCCAGAACGTGAGCAGCCCAGCGCCCGCTACCAAACAGTGCCTTCTGGTCGGCATGAAAATCCAGCAAGATCCAACCGATACCCAACTTGTGCTGGCAACTCAGGGACGGCACGAAGTTCTTCAAAAGCTTCGGCCAAGGCTTGCAGAGCAGAGAGGGGCAAGACAATTTTTTTACAAGTTGCGGACAAACGCCCTGCGGGAGTTGTGTAAAACTCCGAAACAGCCTGGCAGCTCGAGTCTGGACGAAAAATTTACAAACTTGACAATGGGCTGGCGCCAGTAGAACGGGCTTTTTCGGGAGAACTTTCCGACCCGGTTCTTCGGTTTGTCGCTGACGCGTAAAAGATGGGCTAAGTCGAATAGTGTGAGCAGTTTAAGTGGCGAATCACTCTGTAACAGAGGTGGCGGAGCTGTGAGCGGCAGAGTAGCGGTTCTTCCTGGCCCCGCAATCCCCCCGTGGCACTTCTCTTCCGGCGTCATGCCGCGCTGGTACGCTGCCTACACTTGTGTGCATCATGAGAAGCGAATCCTGCAACAGCTGACCGAGCGAGGCATCGACGGATTCGTACCGCTTTATCACAGCGTGCGGCGATGGAAGGACCGGCGGAAAGAATTGGATCTGGTGCTGTTTCCCGGATACGTCTTTGTGCGCATCCCGCTGCAGAAACGGCTGCGCGTCTTACAGGTGCCCGGCGTGGTGAATTTTGTCAACTTCAACGGTCTGCCCACGCCCTTGCCCGAGGGCGAGGTGGAGGCATTGCGGAAGGCGTCGGCCCAAGGAGTCTTCGCCGAGCCGCATCCCTACCTCAAGACGGGTCGGCGAGTGCTGATCAGGAACGGACCATTCACCGGCATCGAAGGCGTCCTGCTGCGGAAGAAGGACAAGTACCGCTTTGTGCTTTCGATCGAAATGATCATGCGGTCCGTGGCAATCGAAATGGACGCAGCTGACGTCGAGGCGCTGCTCTAAGTTCCGCTACTTCTCCCCCTTCTGGCCCAAGCTGCGCTGCTGTTGCTCACTGGTTCATGGCAATTCATGAATCCGGCTACAAATCGAGACGCCGAATGCTCAGACCCTATTTGAAACCATGCATGGCTCGGACCTCGAAGGTTCTCCTGTCGGCCGGCTTGCTGGCTGTGCTATGTCGCATTTCGCCCAGCACCTACGCTCAAGGAAACACAGCATACGATGACACCGGGACCAGGAAGACTCGGGCAGCACAGGAAGCAGAAGAGAGAGTCTCGCTCTCGGCCGACAAGATCGTCGAGATCTTGCGCGACGAACCCGGGCTGCTCCTGCAAGTGAAGCGCTTGCTGGTGGTGAAGGCCTACGAGCAGGGGCGCATCCTCGATCCTCGGGATCTCACCGACGAGGCTCTTTTCCGCTTGTTACGCACGGACGACAACATTCGGGTTCTGGCCACGCGGGAGATTGAGGACCGTCGTTATGTTCGCGCCAAGCCCTCGCGGGAAGAAATTGAAAGAGAAAGGGAATTGGCCGCCCGCCGAGGCGGGATGCGAACCTCAAGCGAGAACGCGTCCGATCAAGTTGCGAAGTCCCCGTCCCAGATAAAGCAAAACCAGGAAGATGCGTATTGGTCAAAGCACGAAGATGCGTATGGGGCAAAGCGCAAAGACGGGCTGGACAATTACAATCTCCCCGGCCCTCCGACCGACTCCTACCCGCCACCTCCCACCTATCCTTCAGCTCCGCCGCCATACCCTCAGAATTCGGCGCCGGAGAGTCCGGTGCCGGAGAGTCCGGCGCGACAGCTGGACCGGGCGAGCTTGCAGCAAAACATCAATCCAACCAATTTCGATGTGTTCCAGGACTCGGGTGGCATCAACACCGGGAGTTTGAGCCGCATCAGCGCGGACGACTTGCCGGGTTTGCTGAGTGCGAGTTCGATGGCCTCGTCCTCGGCTCTGGGCTCGGGGCTGGGAGCGAAAGCGGGGCTGCTCGGACCGTCGTCATCGTTCGATCGCAACCTGCTGCCCAATGTACCCAGCCAGACATCGATCCCGGGAGTCGATTCCCAATACTCGCCTCGACTGGCACAGCCAACTCAGGAAGCCCGCCTGGAATACCCGCGAAGAAGGATTCCTTCGCCATCGGACTCGAACGAAGATCGCCCACGCATTGTCCGCCGCCCCAATCCCTACGCCGACGTGCCCTCCTTGTATGACCTTTATGCGCAGGTGGCCCGGCGCCCGGCCATCCTCGAACGATTTGGTACGGGTGTTTTCCGCAACGGCACAGGGAATTTGGACAGCCTGCCCATGGACCTGCCCGTGGGCCCGGACTATGTTCTCGGTCCCGGCGATGGACTGAGCATTGAACTCTCGGGAAGCGTATCCCAGCATCTGCAACGGCTGGTCGATCGCGAAGGACGAGTCGCTCTGCCCGAAGTCGGAGCCTTGCAAGTCTCGGGACGTAGTCTTGGCGATGTGCAACAGCTGATGCAATCGGCGCTGCGCACCCAGTTTCACAATATCGAGGCCGATGTCTCGGTGGCGCGCATACGTACGGTAAGGGTCTATGTCGTGGGCGATGTGGAGAGTCCCGGTGCTTATGACATCAGCTCGCTCTCGACTCCCTTAAATGCTCTGTACGCAGCGGGTGGGCCGACGGTTCGTGGGTCGCTCCGCCATCTGCGGCAATATCGTGGCAAGACTCTGGTGCAAGAAATCGACGCTTACGATCTGCTACTTCACGGAATCCACACCGAACTGGCAAGAATTCAGTCCGGGGATACGATCCTGATCTCTCCCATCGGTCCGGAAATCACGGTGGAAGGGATGGTGCAACGGCCGGCGATTTACGAACTGGCCGGTGAAAAGAGCTTGTCTGAAGTTCTCGAGCTGGCTGGCTGAGTATTGCCCTCCGGCACCTTGCGTCATGTGGATCTGGAGAGGTTGGTCGCACACGAGAGTCGTACCATGCTGCGGCTGGATTTGCCGGTGAGCAACGATCCTCAGGCAGTCGGTAGAGCACTCGACGAGTTTCAGGTACAGGATGGAGACAAGATCAGGATCTCGCCGATCCTCCCTTACGCCGAGAAAACCGTCTACGTAGACGGTCATGTTTTTCATCCCGGCAAATATCCCTACCGCGAGGGCATGAGGGTCACTGACATCCTTCAGTCTTACGGCGATCTGCTTCCCGAACCTTCGCGCCGGCACGCCGAGATCATCCGTTTGCAGGCTCCCGATCACACGCCGATGGTGCTGGCATTCAACCTCGGCGACGTCATGGAGGGGAGAGATCAGAGTCTTGTGCTGAAGCCGTTTGATACGATTCGCGTCTTCGGGCGGTACGACTTTGAAGATCAGCCCGTGATTACCGTCAGTGGTGCAGTGCGCGATCCAGGGGACCACATCACTAACGGCGAGACTCATCTGCGTGATGTGGTTTATCTCGCGGGCGGTGTGAATCCGGATGCCGAGTTGCGCGACGCCCAGGTTTTCCGCAAAACGGATGATGGCAAACTGAAAGTATTCAGCGTCAACTTGGGCAAGGCCCTCTCCGGTGAGACCGCAGACAACGTTTTACTGCAGCCCAAAGATCGCGTATTTATCCATCCCAGCCAAACAAAATTGGACCCAGCCACCGTTCTCATTCAAGGCGAAGTTCCCAGGCCGGGAAAGTATCCGCTGGGCGAGGGGATGACCGCCGCTGACCTGGTGCACGTCGCCGGTGGATTCAAACGCGGTGCCTTCACCGAAACAGCGGACTTGACCCGCTACGAAGTGGCCCAGGGAAGCAACGTGAGCGGCGAGCATGTGCAGGTCTCAATCGCCAGGGCCGTGGCTGGCGAAGCGGACAATGATGTGCGGTTGCACGATGGCGATGTTCTCACCATCCGGCAACTGGCAGGGTGGAATGACGTTCAGGCCACGATTGAAGTGAAGGGTGAAGTGCTTCACCCCGGCACCTATGGAATCAAGGAAGGCGAGCGTCTGAGTTCGATCATCGCGCGCGCGGGGGGATTCCGACAGGACGCGTATCCCTTCGGCTCCATCTTTGAGCGAAATCAGGTTCGCGACATGGAAGAAAAGAACCGGAGCGAACTGGTCAGGGAAGTACAGACCGACGGGGCGAGCCTGAAACTCATTCCGGAAACCGATGAAACTCAGAAGATGGCGAAAGACGCCGCCATGAATCAGTGGCAAACCACGATTCAGAGGCTGCAAAATACACCGCCCGCCGGCCGCCTGGTCATTCATATCTCCAAGAACATGAAGCGTTGGACCAATACTTCGGCCGACGTGGTCGTGCGGGCCGGAGACGCAGTGTATATTCCGAAGCGGCCGGACTTTGTGATGGTCGATGGATCTGTTTACAACCCGACCGCTGTGACTTTCAAATCAGGCAAGAGTGCAGATTGGTATTTGAAACAAGCAGGCGGGCCCACGAACTCGGCCAACAAGAAGGCTGTCTTCGTAATTCGAGCCGACGGTTCCGTGCTGGGCGGCTCGGGCGGTTTGTTCAGCGGGGGAGTGGAGAAAACAGGCTTGCAGCCCGGCGACATGGTCATGGTGCCCGAGCAAGCATTCAGTGGGACCTCGAAATGGAAGTCGACATTGGCTGCTGCCCAGTTGGCATACGCGGTGGGCATTGCGATCCAAATCGGACGAGGTTTCTGAGCCTGACGCATGCTGCGCCGCGTCACGAGTTTTTGGCTGGTGTTGTTGATTCTGGGACTGACTGCTGGGCTGCGGGCGCAGGAGGGAATGCAGGCCCCGCCGCCTTCTCAAAGAGTAGACACAGACAAGAACGACCCCAGCAGAGACGATAAAGGTAAAAGTAAAAGTAAAGGTAAAGATAAAGATGATGACAAAGACATCGATGGTGAAGACCCCTACGTTTTGCAGCCCGGCGAAGACCCTGAGAACCGCCTGATCTTACCCTTTGCGAAACATCTCGCGACCGATCAGCAACAGCTCTGGACGAGCCCCATTCGGCTACGTATGAAAGACCTCAAATGGATCGCTCCCTTGGCTGGCGCCACTGCCGGACTCATCGCCAGCGACTCCTGGCTAGCGAAACAGGTTCCGGACACGGCGGCTCCATTGAGGCGCAGCCGGGATGTTTCCAATTACACGCTCTACTCGATGGCGGCGGTTGCGGGAGGGTCATTCTTGCTGGGTCAGGTTAAAAGCGACGACCGGCTTCTAGAGGCTGGACTGCTTAGCGGTGAAGCCGCCATCAACAGCACCGCGGTAGCCTTTTTGCTGAAGACGATCACCCAGCGGCCGCGCCCGCTCAAAACCGACGGGGAAGGCGCTTTCTTCCGCGGAGGGGCATCGTTCCCATCCGAGCAGTCGGCGGCGGCATGGTCGATCGCGAGCGTCTGGGCGCACGAATACCCAGGGAAGCTCAGCCAAATCCTTGCGTATGGAACGGCGTCTGCGGTGACAATGACTCGCGTTACCTCCAAGCAGCACTTCGCCTCCGACGCAGTGATCGGAGGTTTGCTGGGCTGGTATTTGGGCCGCCAGGTTTACCGCGCGCATCATGATGCGGCACTGGGCGGCGCCGGCTGGGGAAGTGTCTTGCCCGAGCCATCCGCCGACCGGACTCGCAACCCGGCGAATATGGGGTCGCCCTATGTTCCCTTGGACAGTTGGGTTTATCCGGCTTTTGACCGGCTCATTGCCCTCGGGTTGGTCCAAGGCGCATACCTGGGAATTCGTCCCTGGACTCGGATGGAATGTGCTCGTCTGTTGGAAGGTGCTGGCGAGCGACTCAGCAACGAAGACTCCGGCGACGTAGATGGAAACCGGATCTATGCTGACCTGGCTGCCGAATTTGCGGTCGAAACCGCTCGCCTGGATGGAGGGGCCAATGTTGGGGCCAGTCTGGATTCGATCTACGCACGAACCACAAACATTGCCGGGCCTCCCTTGCGCGATGGTTATCATTTTGGTCAAACCATCATCAACGATTTTGGCCGCCCCTATGGGCAAGGCTTCAACGCCGTAACCGGAATCACAGCGCATGCCAATCTCGGTCCATTTGCGTTTTATGTGCGGGGCGAGTACCAGCATGCGCCGGCGGTGGCGTCGGCCGCACCCGGCGTGCTGCAGGCGACCGCGGCCGCCGATTTGCTTTGCATTCAGCCCACCGCCGGGCCGGGGTGCGCCACGCTCCCGGTTTCTCAGCTTAACAATGCAGCAGCCCAGCTGGATCGCTTCCGCCTGCTGGACAGCGCGGTCACATTGAACATTCACAATGTGCAGATTTCTTTCGGCAAGCAGAGTGAATGGCTGGGGCCGAGCGTGACCGGGCCGCTTTTGTTGAGCAATAATGCCGCGCCAATTCCTATGCTGCGGATCGACAACGTTTCTCCATTCGAGTTTCCGCTGCTATCCCGGCTCCTCGGCCCCGTGCGGATGGATTTCTTCATCGGCCAGCTGTCGGGCCAGCGCTGGGATTTCGATCCGCCAAATCCGCATCTGCTGGGGCCCGTGCTCCAGCCCCAACCCTTCATTCACGGGAACAAAATCAGTTTCAAGCCCACGCCGAATCTGGAATTCGGGATGGGCGTCACCGCTATCTTTGGCGGTCCCGGCCTGCCCTTTACGTGGAGCAATTTCGTGAGGAGCTACTACGTTCATAAGCAAAGCATCCAGGCGGGAAATCCAGCCAAGCGTTTTTCGGCGTTCGATATCAGTTATCGGGTTCCGGGGCTGAGAAACTGGTTGACGGTCTACAGCGATTCTCTCGTGGGAGATGAATACTCCCCGATTGGCTCGACTCGCCCTCTGCTCAATCCGGGCATCTATCTTCCGAAGTTACCCAAGATTCCTAAGATGGATCTCCGAGTGGAAGGTTTGAAGGAGCCTTTCGAAGGTGTGACCACGAACGAGTTTCCTCCGGGCTTTCCCTATTACGATCTCCGCTATCGTTCCGGTTATACCAATGACGGCAACCTGCTCGGTACCTGGATCGGTCGCGCCGGACTTGGCGGACAAGCCTGGGCAACCTACTGGTTTTCGCCTCGCGACAAGCTGCAGGTGAGTTACCGGCATCAGCAAGTGAACTCGAAGTTTGTGGTCAATGCGGAGGGGGAAGGCGGCGGGCATGCCAATGACTTCGTGGCCCAGTGTGAATTCAGGTTGCGCCCCGAAGTCACTTTCACGGGGATGGTCCAGTACGAGCAATGGAATTTTCCCGTCCTCCGGTCAACCGCACAATCTGACGTCACGGCTTCCGTTCAACTAACCTTCTATCCCAAGTTGCAGTTCCACAAATGAAGACCACCAGAGCCCGGGCAATGGGTCGCCGATGAGTCCCGTTTCCCGCGAAGCAACCGTGCATCCCTCCGCCAAAGCCGCCGCGCTCCCTCCAGATTCCGGTGGTAAGGGTCTGTCTGCCGACCTCAGGATCGTCCAGCGGGACCCGAGGAGAAGCGCAGCGACTCACTTCTGGCGTTCGGTCGTTTTGTGCGAGGTGGTTGCAGACTTCCTGACCATACTCTGCGCCGCCATCGCGGGCTACGTGATCTACGACTCTCTGGCGCTGGGAAAGCATATCTACTACCCGGCGAAGACGGTTCTGGCGGTGGCGTCCGCATTTGCGGTTGTGATGGTTCTGATGCTAGACCGCGCGGGCGCCTATCGACGAGGCAACAGCCTGCTACGGGTTCGGGAAACCGAACAGGTGCTTCGAGTTTCCGCCGAGGCGTTCCTGATTGTGCTTGCCGTGAGCTTCTTCACCAATGTCCCGGTCTCTCGCTGGCTGATCACTTTGAGCTTGAGCCTGGTCCCGCTGCTACTGTTCGTGCAAAAGCACCTTACGTATTCCGTGGTACGTATGCTTCACGCCCGCGGCCACGGCAACGAAAAAGTCCTCATCTATGGCGCCGGAGGCACGGGGCGGCGAGTGTTCTCCGTGCTCCGGCGTTCTCCCAAACTGGGCCTCGAGCCGGTTGCTTTTGTGGATGATGACTCCGAGAAAGCGGGCAGCGAGATTTATGAAATGGCCTACGAGAGGCGGCGATCTTTGCCCGTGATCCGCGGTCCGGTAACCAAAGAAATGGTCGCAAGCCACGGAATTGACCTCGTGATTGTCGCCATTCCTTCAATCCCGCGGGATCGGTTCATCCGGACCATGGACGAAGCGTTGCGAACGAATGCAAAAGTCTCCTTTGTGCCTGGACATCTGCTGCCGTCAGGTCCGCGGATCGACTACCAGGACATCGATGGTGTGCTGCTCGCCTCGTTGGGCGGGTCTACCCGTCGCGTGGGATACGAATTGGTCAAGAGATTTTGCGATCTGGTGGCTTCGTTCGCCCTCTCCGTGCTGGGCTCGCCGCTGCTGTTGCTATTAGCGATCGCCATCAAGATCGATTCGCGCGGACCGGTCCTGCTGCGGCAGGACCGTGTCGGCCGGCATGGAGAGCTGTTCCGAATGTACAAGTTCCGCACCATGCGCGCGGGCACGCAGCTCTATGACTACTCTCCCCGTGCTTCCGCTGATTCCAGGATTACTCGGCTGGGGAGATTTCTGCGACGCACCAGTCTCGATGAAGTCCCACAGCTGCTCAATATTCTTCAGGGGGATATGTCATTGGTTGGGCCGCGGCCGGAGATGCCCTTTATCGTAGACCAGTACACCGAAAGGCACAGACAACGACTTGAAGTGAAGCCCGGACTGACGGGTTTGTGGCAGCTCAGCGGGGACCGGGCCTTCCTCATTCATGAGAATGTGGAATACGACCTCTATTACATTCAGTACCGCAATTTCTTTATGGACCTGGCAATCCTCTTACACACTTCCATATTCGCCATGCGTGGGATTTAGGTCTGCGAATGGAAAGCCTGAGAAAAGACTCTGGGATCCGCGAATTTGAAACCATTCGCGAGCTGGAGTTCCCGTCCCCATCCGAGAGCTCCGGGAATCGGTCCGAACCGGCGGCGGCCAAGCCACTCTCAATCTCTCAGCTAATGCTCGAGGACCGCAGGATGCTTTACCGGATTGCGATCCGGGCACTCGTAATCAGCGCAATCATTGCCTTTCTCCTGCCCCGCCAATTCGAATCGACTGTGAGCATCATGCCTCCGGAGTCGCTCGGCGGTGGTGCAAGCATGCTCGCCGCGCTGGCCGCGAAAGCCTCACCGGGACTGGCGGCAATCGCGGGCAACATGTTCGGAATCAATGAGAACGGTGCGCTCTTTGTCTCTCTTCTGCGTAGCCGGACGGTGCAGGACCACATTGTTGACAGATTCGATCTACAGAAAGTGTACTGGTCGCGTTACAAACAGGACGCGCGTAAGCGACTCGACCGGAGCACCGAAGTTGAGGAAGATCGAAAGAGCGGCGTCATCTCCCTGACCGTAACCGACGAAAGCCCGCGACGCGCCCACGACATTGCCCAGGCCTACATCAATGAGCTCGACCGTCTGGTCTCAGAGGTGAGTACGTCGTCGGCCCGCCGTGAACGCATGTTTATTGAGCAGCGCCTGACATCGGTGAAAAGTGACCTGGAGGGTGCGGAGCAGCAATTCAGCGCGTTCGCCAGCAAAAACTCCGCCTTGGACATCAAAGAGCAAACCAGAGCCATGGTGAGCTCGGCCGCCTTGCTGCAAGGACAAATGATGGCAACCGAGTCCGAACTGCAGGGCCTGGAGCAGATTTACAGCAGCAATAACGTCCGTGTTCGGGCGCTCAAAGCAAGAGTCGAGGAACTGAAGCGCCAGCTGCAGAAGATGAGCGGTACGGATGCCTCTTTGCTCAACGATGCCAGTCAAGCGGATGAGCTGTATCCTTCCATTCGGAAGCTGCCGCTTCTGGGAGTGGAATGGGCCGACCTTTATCGGCGCATGAAAGTGCAGGAAACAGTGTACGAGTTGCTGAACCAGCAATATGAACTGGCCCGCATCCAGGAAGCGAAGGAGATTCCGACGGTAAACGTGATCGATACCGCGAATATTCCGGAGAGAAAATCATCGCCGCACAGACTGCTCATCATCTTGGTGGTCACCCTGATCTCACTGGCCAGCGCCGTCTTCTGGATTACGGCAGCAGCGCGCCTGGAACGGCTCGATCCTCAGGAGCCGCGCAAACTCCTGGTCGTTCATTTTGCCCAACGGCTGCGCGGCATCGCGGCGCGCTGTGCGCAAAACCCCTTCATCGCACTGATGGTTCGATACGCACGCCCGGTCCGGTGGATCTGGAACTTCGGCAAACTGTGAGACTCGTGGGCAAATCGACGACTTCCAATGGGTTCTGAAACCTGGGCATCCGAGGCCGGCAGGCAAGTGGCTGGCTTGCGGGTTTCCAGCAGTTTTCGCGCCAGTGCAGGAAATTCGGCGTTCAGCATCGTCGAGTATCTCGCCCAGCCCGTGGCCATGTTGTTGGCGGCACCCTTCCTGGTGCATCACCTTGGCCCTCAACAGTACGGCGTGTGGATGTTAGCGAGTGCCATTCTCGGCAGCGTCGGAATCCTCAGTACCGGTTTTGGCGACGCTACCGTGAAGTACGTTTCCCGGTACCGAGCACGGGCGGATGGTGCGGGAGTGGAGCGCACCATCCGCGCGACATTAACCATCAATGCAGCTCTGGCCATCGTCTTCGCCGGACTGATCTGGATGTCGGCTCACTTCGCCGTGCATCGCATATTCAAGGTCGAGCCCGCGCTTCAGGCTGCGAGCGTGCGCGCCCTCAAGATCAGCGCGATCATTCTGGTACTGCGTTCATCAGAGAGCGTTTTCGTGAGTACGCTGCGAGCTTTTGAACGATATGGACCGCCGGCGAAGCTGAATGTGTTCCTGCGGTCGATGGTTGTACTCTCCGCCGTGGCAGTGGTTGCGTTGGGACGGGGCGTGGTGGAAATCATGATAGCGACCCTGTTTTGGTCGACGGTGGTCATGGGTCTTCAGGCTGTCGCGGCGCGAAAAGTGGCCGGACCGTTTAACCCCATGCCAACCCTACAGTTCAGCGCTCTTCGCGAGGTGTTCCACTTTGGTTGCTTCAGCTGGCTGCAAGCCTTGGCGGGCGTCACATTCAGCTACGCCGACCGCTTCATTCTGGGAGCTCTTCTCGGCACAGCTCCGGTTGCAGTCTACGTCATTTGTGTTCAGGCAGCACAACCCATTCACGGGCTGAGCGCTGCGGGATTCAATTTTCTGTTTCCCCATCTCAGTTCGAGGCACGAGGCTGGAGAAGTTCACGGCCCGCGGCGCGTTCTCAAGCTGGCGCTGACCACAAACGTCGTCGTGGCTGCAATGCTCTCCTTGCCTTTCATCTTGTTCGCCCGGCCGATTCTTCGAGTGTGGATGGGGGCGCAGTTTGCCGAACAAGGACATCTGGCGTTGGCCATTCTGGCGGTCAGTTATGCAGCCCTGGCCATGAACGTGGTTGCCCACAATTCGCTATTGGCGCTGGGGCGGGTTCGAACCGTGGCGGCCCTCAACATCGCGGGCGGCCTGGTGTTACTCGCCATGATGGCGATACTGATTCCGCACTCGGGAATCGCGGGTGCCGCCACCGGTCGCGCAATTTATACGGCTCTGCTCGCTGCCGGCTACCTGATCGCGTGTAGGGAGGCGTTCCTGCCCAAGATTGCCTTGCCGCAGGCCGAGGTCGCGTAGGATCTTCGATGGAAAGCGAAACCCAGAGGGTCACTTCGAGAGTGGACCAGAAGGCCCAACTCGTTTCCCTGGCTTTCTGGTTTTGGGTGCTGACGATTGCGCGATTTGCTTTTGCCTTGCTCTTTTTTCGCGACAACCCGGTCACCGCCACGGGCTTGGGGTCCGCTTTGAGCGTGGCGTTTGCCTACTTCATCGTGCTGTGGCGATTGCGGACGGAAATTGCATCCAGCCAACGCGACTGGCCGCCGATCATGAAGTGGATCGTTTTTTATGCGGTTTGGTGTGGCATTTCTCTTTACTGGACGCGTTCGGCTTCTTTGATTTCCGCAACCGGCTACTGGATCACGATGATACTGGATCTGTTCATCGTGGCGGCGATGCTGAAGTGGGGCGACACCGGCAGGATTGTCCTGGCCTCTTTCAAGGGCATCATCGCCGGTTGCGGGTCCATTGCTTTCATTGCCCTGTTTCTCACCACCAATTCCGATGGTCGTTTGGGAGACGTGGATTTCCTTCATCCCACCAGCGTTGGAAATTTCGCTGCCATCGGCGCCCTTTGCAGCGTTTATTTCTGGCTCGGGATGCGCGCCGAAGCCGGCCGGAAACGGTGGTATTGGGCTGGCAGCACACTTTTCATGGTTTGGATTCTCATCCTCACCGTGAGCAAGACTTCGATGATCGCGCTCGTCCCCGCATTCAGCTTCTTCGTTCTTTCTTCCACCGGGATCCCACGCAGGACAAAACTCGGGGTCTTGCTGGCGGGACTGGCATTGTTTGCCGCCATGTATGGTTCGGTGTCGGCTTACATTGACGACTACGAAGGCAGCACCAAAGCGGTCACGACCCTGACCGGACGGACGGTACTTTGGGCAAGGGCCTGGGAGATGATTCAGGACCATCCGATCGCTGGCTATGGTTTCCTGTCGTTCCGAGACTACGGTCCGCAGGACTGGGACGTGAGAACCTCTCACGGACACAATGAGTGGATTACTCAGTGGTTTCAGTTGGGCGGGGTGGGCGTGTTGCTCGCGCTCGCCATCTATGCGTCTTATTTCTGGGGCTGCTGGCGATCGCCGAAATCACCTCAACGCCAATTGTGTCTGAGCCTGCTGATCTACATGCTTATCGAGGGTCTTACAATCGCCGAACCGTTCGGCCTGATGTTCCCGCTGACCATGATGCTCTTGTTGAGCATGTGGACAAAGACTTGGGCTGGAACAGAAGTCGCCACGAGCACCTTCGCGCATTCGAATTCGGGGCCGCTTCATGGCCTGCTGAGGCAGCCCTCGTGCTAGGCCGAAAGTTCTCGATCATCACCCCCTCGTTCAATCAGAGGGCGTACATCGAGGATGCCCTTCTCAGTGTGAAGAATCAGGCATATCCCCAAGTGGAGCACATTGTCATCGACGGGGCTTCCACGGACGGGACCGTCGAAATTCTGCGAGAGTACGCGAGCCAGCCCGGATGGAGCCATCTGCGATGGATCTCGGAGCCGGATCAGGGCCAGAGTGACGCCCTCAACAAAGGCTTCAGACTCGCTTCGGGGGAAATTATCGGCTGGCTTAATTCGGATGACGGTTACCGGAGCGAATGTTTTCGGTTTGTCGCGGATGCGTTCGACAAGAATCCCGCGGCCCACGTCCTGTACGGAGACTATACCTGGATCGATTCCTGCGGGGCGCTGCTGAAGGTGCGTCGCGAAATAGGGTTCAATCCGTTCATCCTCCTTTATCACCGCGTCCTGCCGGTGCCCACGCCCTCCAGTTTCTTTCGGCGGAGCATTTTTGATGACGGAAATTTCATTGACGTTAAATATCACTATTCGATGGACTATGAGTTCTTCTTGCGGCTGGTCCAGAAGGGTTACCGATTTCAGCATGTGCATCAGGTGCTTGCGGATTTTCGCTGGCAGCCGGAGAGCAAATCGTCGAGGTCTCCGGGAAAGCAGATCGAAGAGCGGGATCTCATCGTTGTTCAGTATTCGTCCTGGCTTCGCCAGATGCCGCAAGGAAGGCTCAGGTCAGGCTTGCTTGGGCTCCTCCGTTCTCAGGCAGCCTTGCTTTATTGGTCGCAAAAGTTCCTCCGCGGCTACTATTTCGGCTCACCGTTTTCCCAGGCTCTCACCCCGAGTGCACGGTTGGCGGAGCGTTCATGCGGTCGATAAATCACTGGAACATCCCATGAGGATTCTGTTTGTCCATGACCCTCCGGACCTCTACGGTGCCAGCCGATCGCTGCTTCGCATGGCCTCCCGCTTATCGGCAAACGGTCACCGCGTGTTGGTGGTTCTGCCCGAGGACGGGCTGCTGGCGACAAAATTACGGGACCATGGTGTGCAGGTGGTTGCGCATCCTCATTTGGCGGTGCTGAAAAGGAAAAGTGCAAAAAGCGCGAGAGGATGGGCCCGGCTGGCTTGGAGGGTCGCGCGGTCGACGGTTGAGTTGTTTCAACTGGCTGGCAGGTTTCGGCCGGACCTGGTGCACAGCAATTCGGCGGTTGTGCTGCCAGCCGGCGTGGTCGCTCGAATGAGGCGGATTCCTCATGTGTGGCACATTCGCGAGATATTCTCGGATTTCCCCAGACTGTGGAGCTTCTATCAGTGGTATATCGCTGCTTTTTCCGATCGCATCCTTTGTGTCTCCCAGGCGGTAGCCGATCAATTCCATCCTCGCATCCAGGCCCGGAAAATTGTTGTGCTGCATGACGGCTTGCCCGCAGACGAATTCCCGGAGGTCCCGGCGGCCAAGGTGCAAGCCTTTCGCCACCGTTACAACCTCAACGGAAACTTGCTGGTGGGGCTGGTTGGGCGAATCAAGATCGGACGAAAGGGACAGGACATCTTGCTTGAGGCTGCGGCCCGGCTAAAGCCGCGATTCCCGGGAACACGATTTCTTCTCGTTGGCAGCCCCTTCCCGGGCAATGAAGATCATCTGGTTCGACTACAAGAGCTGATTCGTGAAAAGAATCTGGAGGATGAGGTCATCTACACCGGCGATATTGACGACGTGAAGACCGCATACGCTGCGCTGGATATCTCGGTTCAGTCGTCAGTCCTGCCGGAGGCTTTCAGTGGGGTCGTCGTCGAATCCATGGCCATGAGCAAGCCGGTCATCGCAAGCAGGGGTGGAGGGACCGCGGAGCAGATCGAAGAGGGGATCACGGGAATTCTCGTGGACCCCGGAGATCCTGAGCAGTTGGCAACGGCTTTGGAGCGATTGCACGACGACGTGCCGCTGCGGGTCCGACTGGGAGCCAACGGGCGGAAGCATTTCTGCGAGAGGTTTGAGTTCGAATTGTTTTATGTCAAGCTGCGAACGCTGCAACTGGAATTAGTCTCCCCTGGAAA
>Ga0193726_1000489_pt1 | contig 41166 bp, 36 predicted proteins | sample H2c1metaG_FD_144928 | JGI IMG/M metagenome (GOLD analysis project Ga0193726, IMG submission 144928) | Soil microbial communities from a riparian zone of the East river system, Colorado, United States - H2c1 | ecosystem: Environmental > Terrestrial > Soil > Riparian zone | place: USA: East River... | reverse complement strand
CCGCCGCAAATCTTCCCGCGCCAGACCAACCCGAACTTGAGCTGCTCGTAACACTGGAAGAACTTGTGCGGCTAGCTGAAGGACGCGACGAAGGCGCTCGCGGAGCGGCCGCAGGCGCATCGCCCAGCACCGTATCTCCGCCAAGCAATGTCGGCGTATTACTAATGTCCATTGACGTGCCGCACTCCGGGCAGAATCGGCTCGACGCCGGAACATCATGTGTGCAAGAAGGGCAGCGCATAGTGTTCGTCAGTTTTTCTTTCAAACGTCGTTACGACGCTTCTCACGAATTTGTTTTGTGTGTCGCGGCTTCAGCCGCGACACATCAGCTCCGCAAAACGGGGCTTTAGCCCCTGAAGCGCAACTAAGTTTCCAATCAACTACTGATTCGGCTCCACAATCACAGCTGTCCCATACGCCAAAACTTCCGTAACTCCATTCATAATTTCTGTCGCGTCGTAACGCATCCCAATAATCGCATTCGCTCCGCGCGTCACCGCGTGATCCACCATCAATTCAAACGCATCCTCGCGCGTCTTCTCGCACAACTCGCTAAAAATTGTAATATTGCCGCCGACAATCGTCTGCAGCGCCGCGCCCAAATTTCCAATCACGCTGCGCGAACGCACCACAATTCCGCGCACAATTCCCACCGTGCGCACAATGTGAAATCCATCCAGAATAAAAGCCGTGGTAATTCTCGCCGGGTCCATCCGCAGTGGCATTGTCTCCCCCTTTGCTGTATCGGAACGTGCGCCAGATTCTAACCGCATTCCGCTCCCCGCGCATGTCAGAATCGCGGAATTGATGTGGAGCGCACGAAGCACTCCTCCGAATCATTTTTAGGTCTTGCGTGAATGAGAGGTAATTTTGAAAACGGTTTGTAACAGGGCACGAGTTTACTCGTGCCGTTACGTAGCCCGAACGCAGGGGTTTTAGCCCTTGGCTTTTCGCCGATTCGCCGTAATCATTTGCTTAAAAAATAAATTTCGTCATGACTCGTTGAAAAAATGGAACTAATTTTCTACATCGTTGTAGGCGCAGAACTTCTGCTCAGCCTCTGGTCCCTCATTCAGGGAATCCAATGGCTGGCCATGACTCGCCGTCGCTCCGGCCAACATTCCGGATTTTTCACTCCGCGCGTCGCACTCCTTTGTCCATGCAGAGGCATCGAGCCGGGCCTTGAAGAAAATCTTTTCGCGCTCACCGCGCAGGATTATCCCAACTTTGAAATATTTTTCATCCTCGCCCGCGCCGAAGATAACGCCAGCACAATTCTCAAGCGCGTAACCACCGCCAGCATCGCGCCCGCGCACATCGTCATCGCCGGACGCGCGCAAGGCTGCGGAGAAAAAGTAAATAATCTCCGCGTCGCAATCGATCAGCTCGACGCATCTTTCAACGTCGTCGTCTTCGCCGATTCCGATGGACGCCCCGGCCGCCAATGGCTCACTCATCTCGTTGCGCCGCTGAATGATCCGCGCGTCGGCGCCACCACCACATTTCGCTGGTGGCTTCCCATCGCCGGCGGATTTTTCACCGCGCTCGGCTGCGCATGGGATGCCAGCATCGTCACCATGCTCGGCGAACACAATCGAAATTTTTGCTGGGGCGGCGGCACCGCCATGCGCCTAAGCGTTTTCGACGAAGTGAAAGTAAAAGATCATTGGGCGGGTGCGGTCAGCGATGATTGGGGAATCACCAGCGCACTTCGTGCCGCCGGCCGCCAAATTCAATTCATTCCCGAATGTTTAGTTCCCACGCTTCACGACACTGACGCGAAAAATCTTCTCAATTTCACCAATCGGCAAATCACCATTACCCGTGTTTACGCGCCAAAAGTTTGGGCCGCCGGAGCCTTCTCACACTTTCTATATTGCGCCGCAATAATTCTCGGCATTACGCAAATAATCCAATTAATTTCTATCGGCCAACTTTGGTTAACCACAGCGCTCGTAATAATTCTGATCATGCTTCTCGCCGCCGTAAAAGGAACCGTCCGCTGGATCGCCGTCACCGACCTTCTCCCAGCCTACAAACAAAAACTCCAAGCTTACGCCTGGGCTTGGACTCTTCTCGCCCCACTCGTCCCATTTCTCTATGCCATAAATTTCGCCACCTCCGCGTTCACCCGAAAAATCAAGTGGCGCGGCATCCGCTACAATCTGAAATCCGCCAGCCAAACCGAAATTATTTAGAAGCCGATTCGACTTCCAGCATTTGACGTCATCCTGAGACGAACCGATTAGGTTCGTTGCCTCGAAGGACATCCGGCGGCGCATTTCGACGCCGGGGTCTTGTCTTGTGCCTTTGACTTGCGCCTCAGTTGTATTTCATGTTGAATCTCTAATTGCACCGTCTCTAGCAACGGAGGCCTTCGTATGAGCTACGCCAGCAAGCACCTAATCCCCGACGAAAAACTCCTCTACGAAACGCGTCTGAGTTGGGTCGTCCTCTTCTGGCCGGTAATCGTGCCAACATTAATCTTACTCGGCATCGGCGGATACCTCGTGTACACCTACGCAAACGCCGACACGAACAACATGAAAGAAATCGGCGTGGGACTCATCGTCGTAGCCGCGCTCGTCTTCGGCATCGGCCTGACAAAACGCAACGCCACAGAAATGGCCGTCACAAATAAACGCGTCCTAATCAAGCAGGGAGTTTTCGGCCGCCGCACTCTGGAAATTCTTCTTCAGAAAATCGAAAGCATCGCCGTAGAAGAATCCATGTCGGGACGCATGCTTGGGTTCGGCACCGTAATCGTTCGCGGCACCGGAGGCACACCCGAACCATTTAAGAAAATGGCCCACCCTCTGGAATTTCGCCGCCATGTAGAAGAACAAGTCGAATCCCTAATGAAATAAATCCGCAATTGGTTTCTGCAGTTGACTGTGTAGCCCAGGTTTCCCGAACCCGGGGATTTCCCCCTCAACCTATCCAACTCGCCCAAATCTCGTCTCAACATCAGGCCGGGAAATAAACGCGCGGAATTACGTAACACTCTGTCTGTCAGCTGCGTTCTAGCACAACAGGAACTAGCTCAAATCCATCGACGCGAGTTTGGGAGGCTTCATGGAAACGCTCTGGAACGATCTACGCTATGCATTCCGCACTCTCTCCAGAAAGCCGGCGTTCACCGCAACAATCATTCTCGTTCTCGCGCTCGGCATCGGCGTCACCTCCGCGATCTTCACCGTTGTTAACGGAGTTCTCCTGCAGCCGCTGCCATTTCCACAGTCGAATCAGCTCGCCATGATCTGGGAAACGGTTCCATCCGCGAAGATTGACCAAAATACCGTCGCGCCCGCTGATTTTGTAACCTGGCAAAAGGAAAGCCGCAGCTTTGAAGGCATCGCCGCTTGGACCACAACAATCGCAAATCTCGTCGGCTCCGGAGATCCCGAGCAGATCGCCGGACACAGTGTTTCGGGAAATTATTTTTCTGTGTTGGGTGTGCATCCGACTTTGGGCCGCTTGTTCGCGCCAGAAGAAGATCTCCACGGGGGACCGCACGCCGTCATCCTCAGCAACAATTTGTGGCGCCGGCATTTCGGTTCTGATCCAAATATTCTCGGAAAAAATATCACGCTTGGCGCCATTGCCTATCAGGTGATCGGCGTAATGCCTGCCACGTTTGAATCTCCCTACGATTTTTCGCGCGCCTACGCGCCGGAATTCTGGATTCCGCTCGCCTTCTCAAATGAAGATGCGCAGAGCCAATCACACACACTCGTCGCCATCGCGCGACTCAAGCACGGCGTCACCCGCGCTTCGGCTCAATCTGAAATGGAAGGAATCATGGCCCACATGCAGGGCCTCACAAGTCTTACCGCCGACGCCGCCGGAGTGAACATCGTTTCGCTGGAAGAACAGCGCGTTGGAACAATTCGCCCCGCTCTTCTAATTTTATTTTCAGCCGCCGGATTCGTTTTGCTCATCGGCTGTGCCAACGTAGCGAACCTTTTATTTGTGCGTGCCATCGGACGCGGAAAAGAAATCGCCATCCGTGCTTCTCTCGGCGCGGGCCCATGGCGTCTGGTGCGTCAATTCCTAACCGAGAGTCTGTTGCTTTCCACCGCCGGCGGCCTCGCGGCATTTTTCTTAGTTCAGTGGGGAGTTTCGTTGCTGGACTATGTCAGGCCCGTCGATTTAATTCCCGCCACGAATCTAACTGTCGATTGGAAAGTTTTTGCGTTCACAGCCGCAGCCTCATTATTTACCGGAGCGTTGTGCGGCATTCTGCCCGCGCTGCAAGGCTTACGGCCAAATCTTATCGGAACATTAAAAGAAGGCGGCAAATCTTCGTCCGGCGGTGCCCGATCTCGCGCGCGAAATATTCTCGTCGTCGCAGAAATCGCAATCGCCTGCGCTCTGTTGATCGGCGCTGGTTTGCTGCTCAAAACTTTCGTCCATCTCACTCATGTGGAAATGGGTTTTAGCGCCAGCAACATTCTTACGCTGGATGTTTCGCTTCCAAGCTCTCGTTATGGAGACGCCGCTCGTGAATCCGCTTTCTACGATCAACTAATTCCGCGCATCAAATCGCTTCCCGGAGTGGAATCAGTTGCTGCCATCAATGGGTTGCCAGTAAGTTTTGAAGGCGGAGGCGGCGGATTTTTCGCCGAAGGCAGCACCGAGCCAAAACCATTGATCACCGCGTATCGCATCATCACGCCGGATTATTTTCAAACCATGAAAATTCCGCTGGCCGCCGGACGTTCCTTTAATTCCCAAGACCGAACTGCATCCGAGAGCGTTGCCATCGTAAGTCAATCATTTGCCACTCGTTTTTGGCCACACGAAAGTCCATTAGGAAAACGCGTCAAGTGGGGCTCCGACGGCCCGTGGATGTCCGTCGTCGGTGTCGCCAGCGACGTGAAACTCGATCAGACCAACATCCGCGCTCCCAGATTCGTTTACATGCCTTACACTCAGGTGCCCGTCGCGTTTGCGTTTCCTTACGAACTGGCCGTCCGCACCAGCGTGCCTCCGGAAACTCTCACCTCCGCAATCCGCAAAGAAGTCGCCGCAGTTGACGGACAACTCGCCATCGCGAAAGTTCGCACCATGGACCAAATTCTTTCCACGTCAATCGCCAAGCAGCGTTTCAATTTCTTATTGATGGGATTATTTGCCGCGCTTGCTCTTGCGCTAGTCACCGCAGGAATCTACGGAGTCGTTTCTTACGGAGTCCTACAAAGAACGCATGAAATCGGTGTTCGCATGGCGTTAGGCGCAAAACCCGTGGACGTTCTGCAATTAATTCTCAAAGGCGGAATGAAATTAATTGCGATCGGGCTCGCAATAGGAATCGCCGGCGCCATAATTCTCACTCGCGCCATGGAAACATTGCTAGTGGGCGTAAAGCCAACCGACGCGCTCACGTTCGTCAGCATATCCGCGCTCCTCGCAGGCGTCGCTCTCTTAGCATGCTATTTGCCCGCCCGCCGTGCCGCTCGCGTAGATCCAATCGTCGCGCTGCACTACGAATGATTTATTTTCTCACTGGCCGACCGGTGTAGCCCGGGTTCGCCGAACCCGGGGATTTTCTTCGTTGCACCGCGATACTACGCCCGCGAAAATCTCGCCGTAAATCGTCCCAAATAACTCTTCACTTCCTTAATCCCAAACAAATGCAAAAACACAATCGTCAAAATCACTCCCACCACCGTCGCCAAGCTCAAATCAATAAACGCCCCATGTAACGATCGCCACGAAATCTTTTCTCCCAGCCACCGAACAAATTCCCAACAAACAAATCCGCCAATTGCCGACGCCAGCGTCACCCGCGCAAAAAAACTCATTAGCCCGCGCATACCGCTACCGGAAGTTTTATGAATCAATATCGCGAACAAAATAATCGTGTAAGCAGTGATCCCCGCCGAACTAGCCGCCGCCAATCCTAAATGCTGCATGTGCCGCACCAGCAACCAATATAAAGGTAAATTCGCAACCGTAATCAAAGTTCCGACAACCGCAGGCGTAATTGTGTCGTGCATCGCATAGAACGCACGAGACAAAATGTTTTGCGCTCCCCACGCCATCATCCCCAACGAAAACCACACCAGCGTTCCCGCCGTCGCAAGAAAATCCGATTCCACCAGACGCGTATGCGTAAAAACCAAATGCACCAGCGGCACGCTCATTGCCACAGTCAGCGCGGTGATGGGCATCAACATCAAAATAATTCCCTTCATCGTGCCGCTCAAAATCTGATCCAGTTCCACCATTCGTTTTTCAGAAAATAATTGCGCCAGAACGGGGAATGACGCTACTCCAACCGCCTGCCCTACGATTCCCAGTGGCACCCGCATCAGATTTTTCGCGTAAGTCAGCCACGTGATGGACCCTGCATGCAAATTGGATCCGAACCAGCGGATGATCCAGTCATCCGTAAACGTCAGCGAAAGCGCCAGCATGATCGGTATCGCCAGCTTCACAAATAAAATAAATCCGGGATGCCGAATATTCAGCGAAAAAGTAAATTTCGCCCCGGCGCGCTTCGCTCCGTAAACTTGCAGCAAGAAATTTCCAACGATCGCGCCAACCAGCACGCCGACTGCGAATCCCGTGATTCCCATCCGTGAAGCAAGCAGCACGCCGCACAAAATAATTCCAAGGTTGTAAATCAGTGGCGCCAATGACGGTACGATGAACCGTTTCTTCGCGTATTGCACCGCGCTCAAAATTCCGCCCATATAAAAACAAAATTGCGCGGGCAACATTAATCGCGTCAACGAAACCACGTGCGCTTTTTCCGCTGATCCAAATCCCGGCACGATCCACGTAATAATGTTCGGCGCAAATATTTCAGCCAGAACCACAACGCCGATCATCACCAGTCCCATAAAACTCACGACAATCGAAAATACCCGCCAGCCTTCCTCCTCTTTCTTCTCCGCCATGTATTTTGAAAACACGGGGATGAAAGTAATGCTCAGCGATCCCGCCGCCACCAAATAATTCAGGAAATCGGGCAGTGTGAACGCAGCGTTATACGCATCCGTTGTTGCATTTGACCCGACCTGGCGCGCCACCTCCCAGTCCCGCCAAAATCCCAGCAACCGGCTAAGCAGCACGCTCGCCATAACGATCACGGTTGCACCGGCAATTTGCCGTCCGTACCCAGGCGGCGATTTCTTCGGCACTTCGGCGTCAGCCGTAATTTGCGCCAGCGGATCAATTGGATTATCAGCAGACATGTTCGTGGGAATTGTGGCGGATTACATCACTCGCCGTCACGCAAGCGTTTCAAACACGTTGCGCAACCAGCACGCCGCCAATTTCAATTGTAAGTTCGCCGCGGCTGTTATCGTCCCGAAAGAAATGGAAAGTGGCTCGCCGCAGTCATGAAAAAAATAACTGGCAGCGTCAGCACAGCTCCGATCGCCGATACCACCGCAAGTTTTTTCTGCACCAACATGAATTCCGGAGGCATCGCCGCGCCTTGTTCCACCGCCGCACGCGTCCACGCGATTAATTTCTTTTGGCAGCGCCACACAATTCCCCACACCGCCAGAAACATGATCGTTCCAATTCCGCCCCCAACGCTGATGCATAAAGTTTTATTGCTGGTCATCGGCCCGGCCACCAGTGCCAGATTGACCCATGCCGCCGCAATCGTCACAATCGCCGCCAATAGCACCAACACCGCCGCCGGTAATTTTCCAGACTCGACGCCGCCCATGAAAATTACAAACGCACCCACCCAGCACGCCGCCCAAATTCCAATCCATCGCCACATCAGTGACGCATCTCCCGCGTTCAACGCGTCCGCCTTCGCTAATATCATGAAATATCGAAATCCCACCAGCCACACCACCACCGCGCTCCAACGCATAATCCACGCGGCCTTCGGAATCACCGCCAGCGCCATTTTTCCACGCATCGACGCCTCAGATTTCATGAGCGCCGGCACCACCACCAGTATTTGGAAATAAAGTGATCCGATCCACAGGATCGCCGCCGTCACGTGGATCCACCGAAGCATGAATTGTTCCCATGAAGCACCGTCCGATGGAAACTTCACATTCAAGTCGGACAAAAATATCATTGCCGCTGCCAGCATCCTGCCTCCGTTGACTTATGTCTGTCTTTTTATTGTCGGACCGCAACTAAGCTATACAGCAAATACTGTAGAGAAGGGAACATTTTACTGTATTCGGAAAACTCTACCTAGCATCTGGTTTTATCCATGCACATTTATCTTTGCATTGCACCTGTAAATTGTTGACACAGCGGCACCTGTAAGAAAGAACGTACTTGGCACCGAAATTGCTCAATCAATTCGGTACTATTACTACCGTCGCGCTAATGCCGCATGTGCGACGGATGTACTTGTTTCATCATAAATCTCGGCGCAGGAAATTTTTATCGCTGTTCTACAGGACTCATGTACATGTGCCGGCCACCCTCCTCGCCGGTATGCAGCCATCACGGTATCTTTTCGGCTGCGGAAGTAAATTCAACGCGATTACTTAACTGAGAAAGGAGCTTAGATCCATAAGCTTTTGCATCATGTTTGACCGAACATCATTAAACCTACAGCGCGAGTAGCGCCTGGAAGGATGGGCCATTTGAAGGAAACACGCAGCATGTTTAAATCTGGTGAAAGCGCACGCATATTATCCAAGCGAACGCGCAGCAACCAGCCGAACTCGTACGTTTTTTGCGACAAGAAAACCGGCGCCGCTAAATTTACAGTTGACGTCGATGAGAACGGTGAGCTACCGCTTGACCGTATCGCCGGCTCCCTCGCCGTTTATTGTATTGCGCACTACTGTTCGCCCAAGGACCTCGTCCTTGTTGTTTGCGCCGACGAAGCCCTGAACGAAAGTATCAGCGCTCGCGCGGCATCTCTTTTGGAAACGGCTCGCGTTGGCACCTCAGCAGTTGCCCTCAGTCCCCGCGAAAGGGAAGTGCTTCACGCAGTCACGGAAAATCTCGGCAATAAGGAAATCGCATCATTGCTTTCGATCAGTGTGCGCACCGTGAAGTTTCACGTGTCCGCGCTGCTCGCCAAATTCGGAGTCAACGCTCGCTCCCAACTCTCAGACTTTTCCTCGGCGCGAATGTTCAGCCAATCGAACGCAGCCACCGAAGCAAAGAACGAAAGTGACGCGCACGCAAACAATTCCAGCAACTCGATGCATCCCGCGAGTCCAAATCACTCAAACAGTTCGAGTAATAAGAAAGTTTCGTATCTGCCGAATCGCTCAGTCGCAGCGTTTGGCTAAATAGATTTGTTCGGCAAAAGAATTTCCAGGTCCGCAGCAAAACGGCGCGGAAGAAAATGTAGCTCGGGTCTTCAGACCTGAGGCATTTCTTCCGCGCCGTCTTTGTTTTCGTTTTACGTGAAAAAAATTATCGCCGCGACGCGATAAAATTCTGATCGATCGCGTCCCAGTCAGCCACTTCCCACCACGCCGCCAAATAATCCGCGCGCTTGTTTTGATATTTCAAATAATACGCATGTTCCCAAACGTCCACGCCCATCACAGCTTTTCCGCCTGCCATCAACGGATTGTCCTGATTCGGCGTTGACTCAATCGCCAGTTTGCCATCCTTATTCACTAGCCACGCCCAGCCGGAGCCGAAGCGCGCCATGCCGGCCGCCGCGAATTTCGTTTTGAATTCGTCAAACGAGCCGAACGCGGAATTAATCGCCTCAAGAATCGCTCCCTTGGGCGAGCCGATGCCGTGCGAATCGCGCTTCATCAGCTTCCAGAACATGGAATGATTCCAGTGACCGCCGCCATTATTTCGCACCGCGGTGCGAATCGCTTCGGGCACGGTATCAATTTTGCGCATCAGGTCGTCAATGGAAAGTTTGGCCAGTTCCGGCTGACCTTCCAGCGCCTTATTCAAGTTGGTCACATAAGCGGCGTGATGTTTATCGTGATGGATCTCCATCGTCTTCGCGTCAATATGAGGTTCAAGCGCGTCAAACGCATAGCCAAGCGCGGGAAGTTCGTAGGGCAAGTGACTCTCCTTTTTTTGTGCAACGTATTTATGTTTTCGTGCAGCGTACCTATGTTTGGTCCAACAGACATTCCGCGGCCATTGTATCGCCGCATCGTGCGGAGATACAACTTACGCCGGTATTCGGCCCGTACTCGGATAGATGCGCCGCGCCCTGCGTTCGACTCTCACGTCTACTTCTTTGCGGACCTGCTCCTCTCCGCCTTGTTCCTGTCCGTTATTTCCTCTTCGGGTACAGCCCATTGTTTGCGTGCTCGAAATCCTGACAAAATAATCATGTCATCGCGTTTCTTGAGCCCGCGCTGGTCATCCCCGCCGCGTGGGCAGTGAAATCTTGGGGAGAATCTTCGCTCTGGACGAACGATTCCAGAACGGAAAGGCTACAACAATCGCTCATGCCCATCGCCCAGCGTCTTGTATCGCAATTTGAGGTTGTTTCTCGTTCTTCAAATGCACCGCTTGCCCAAAGTGTCGGCCAGCGCCGCACGCGCCACGGCATCCGCGGCTTCAGTTTTCTCGAACTGCTCATCGTTATGGGAATCATCATGGTCATCAGTGCCTTTGCCATTCCGCACCTGTTCGCCGCATTAGACGCAGCAAAAGTCAGCCGCGCCGTCGGCGAGATTCACGCCATCGAGGTCAACATTGCAATTTTCCAGGCCACCAGCACAGGCACTTTGCCTGCCGATCTTTCGCAAATCGAAGCGACCGCTTTGATCGATCCCTGGGGTCATCCCTATCAATATTTCAACCACGCCACCGGAACCGGAAACGGCGGCATGCTCCGGCAGGATCTTTTCCTCGTTTCCTTGAACGAGGATTACGATCTCTATAGCCTTGGCAAAGACGGCCAAACCACCGCCGCCATCGGCTCCAGTATTAGTCAGGACGACATCGTCCGCGCCGCTACCGGCGCCTACACCGGACTCGCTTCGCAGTTTTAGCAACATAATTCAGTAAGAAAGTAGATTGGAAACCATGAATATCACACTGCCCAGGCTGCCAGAGTCACCCGTAGTAAGAGTGCTATCCGGGTTTGCTTTGATCCTTGTTGTCCTGATCGCCGCCGCTTGGTTCTGGGCGCCCGCTCCGCGCAGCGTGCCGGACGTGCTCGTCGGCGAATGGGTCTCCTCCGACGCCCACTATGACGACCGTGTTTTTGAGATCGACCCCATCTCCGTGAACTTCGGCACTCCGGGAGCGCACGTCACCGTCGGTTTCATCCAGTCCGTCACCTCCGAACAGGACGGCCCCAAGACTCTCTACACCATCCACTACGTTGCCAATAAGTTGCCGGGCCAGATTACCTTCTACTACGACACGGAAAAAAGCGAGACCATCTATTTCAAGAACCGTCAAAACGTCTTCTGGACCAAGCGCCCGAAAATTTGATCTCTCATTCGTCGGAATACAAAACGCGGGTTCCGCGGAATCTGCTTTTTCCGTCGCCTCATTCTTTTTGCCGTCATCCTCGAGACGAATCGATCAGGTTCGTTGCCCCGAAGGATCTCCGGCGGCGCACTCTGGCGCAGGGGTCTAGCCTTTTCTCAACTCCGCTCCACCCTCTCGCAATACTCATTGCCTCTCCCGCCCGACGAGACTATCATCCGCACACAGAAGTTTGTCTCAGGTCCGTCGGCATTCGCCGGCGAAAAAATCAGCGTTCGTCTTTGAAAATCAAATCACGCGATGGTCAAACGGAGGATTGCGATGAAAAAATTAATTTGGGTCGGAATTGCTGTGTCTTTACTCACGCCCGCTCTAGCCAGCGCGCAGACTGGATTCAACGGCACCTGGAAAATTAATTTTGATAAATCTCAAATGCCCAAGAAGCCTGACGTCTATCTGATTCAGGACGGCATGTACCACTGTAAGAGCTGCGTTCCGGTGATTGAAGTGAAAGCGGACGGGCAGGATCAGAAAGTCACCGGTGATCCCTACATTGATTCGCTGAGCGTGAAGGTTGTGGACGAGCGAAACATTGTGGAAGTCGCCAAGAAAAATGGAAAGACGGTCGCCACCACCAAGGACATCCTTTCGGCCGATGGCAACACGCTCACTTTTGAATATACAGACAGCACCGCTACCAGCGGCGCTTCCGTAACCGGTAAATCGGAAATGATGCGTGTGGAAAAAGGGCCCGCCGGATCTCACGCCATGTCCGGCTCCTGGCAGATTAAAAAAGTGGATTCCGCATCCGATAACGGAATCATGTTCACCTATAAAGTCGAAGCAGACTCGCTGAGTATGACCACTCCGCTCGGGCAATCCTTCACCGCGAAAATGGACGGCACCGAAGCCCCCTTCACAGGTGACCCCGGCACCACCAGCCTGACCATCAAGCGCATCAACGCCACCACCATCGAAGAAACCGATAAGCGCGACGGAAAAATAATCAGCGTCTCTCGCGCCACTCTCTCCGCCGACGGCAAGAGCATGTCCATCGCCGTCGACGACAGACGCCGTGGAACCACCGCGCAATATGTGGCGGAAAAACAATAGAGCGCGGAGGCGGTTGAAGCTGCGGGAACAAATCGGAGGTACGAAGCTCCACCCTTTGTCCCGATGCTTCGAGACAAAGGGTGAGACACGCGCCGGTCGCTAACATTGTTAGCGTCGAATCTTGTTTATCTGTGGAGCGTCTACATCTCTTATCGCCTGCAGTTCAGGGCCTTCCAGGAGATCCTTAAGCTGCTGCGCCGGGACGACTACAGAGATGCCGCTGTTCGCATTGGCGGAGCCGGTCCAAGTGGTCGAGGCCCTCAGTGTTAGGCCCTCGGATTCGTACATGTATCCGCTCACCACACCCAGCAAGCCGAACACGCTCGGCACACCGCCGAAGCTCGCAGCGCTCTGTAGTCCAAGAGCTGGGACAATGAAAATAGGAGAGCCGCTGTTTCCACGGATCACGTGTACATCTACGAGGAAAACATTGCCGGACTTACATGTTGTGGTGGGCATCGGACCGTCAGGCATCATTGCTAGGACACCCTCCCTGATTATCGGCTGAAATTCGTGCAGTCCGGCGTAATGGTAAAAGTAGCCGCCCGTCAGAACCTTGTCCCCCGGTACAACTTGCTGTTTGTCAATAACATCAGTACTTAACAGCATAGTTGAATCGATGAGCCTAAAGTCGTATTTGTCCGGAGGACCGAACGGCATGACGGCAAGGTCGCTAGCCTCGTCCTTCGGGAAATACCAATGAAATTGCTTTGAATTGGATATATCCACCTGGTCGGAGCGATTTCCATTTATCGGCTCTTTCAGATTAAGTGTCACATACGTCTTTTGAATTTGCAGCCGACCGCAATTACCTTTTTCGTCTTGTTCAAACGCCTCAGCAACGTGTCGATTCGTCACTAGGTAGGTAAACGACAAGTCCTTCAAACGGCTGTCTCGTACGCCAACCAAAAATCCCGTTCCGGAAACCGTCACGACTTTTCCCGGCTTGCCGGCTTTGTCAGGTTCTTTGGCCTCTATGGTGATAAGAACTATTGATTTCAGAAGTTCTGTTTCTCCTCTGTTGCTCTTTGGAGTGGCTGCCTGCTTCGGCAGTGCCCGGGCGGCAGCGTGTGGGTTTGAAGCGAGTACCCCTAGTTGAGCAAGCAGGACAAATCCGAGGAATCGTAACGCAGTCATATCCCTGACTCCGCTTGGCTCTGCGCTGCAGGATAAGAGTTTCGGTCACGGCAGCTTGTCATCGTTAGCTTCCCTGCCCAATATGACTCCAACTTGGGGCAAAAAGTTCCCGCCTGTTTTTCGATTTCAACTAAGCATTGTCGTTGTCGTCGGTCATATTCTGAAAATCGGTGAGCGGATCTCGTCGCCCCGGTGACTATGCGTTTAATGAGTTAGCACGGAGCGTCGACTTCGCCATCTAGTTTTCTGGCGGAACAAGCGCCGCTCGAATCGATCGAACTCCAGCTAGGGATGTAGTCGGGCCAGCCGTGCATCTGATTTGGTGCTAGCCCCAGCCCGCGTACCCACGCGACAAATTGTTCAAAGTAGGCGGCGTTTGAATTTTTCCGATGTCCTTGAGTTTGGTGACATATCGGATGTAGATTCTTGGGAAGTTTTATGGCTCGATTGCCGAGATAATAGAAGTCGCGCGAGATTAGAACATTTTTTCCACTTAGATCAGTCTCGATATTTCCGAGACCGTGAACACCGGGTCGCTGCGTTGGCGGCCTCCGCGAATAGTCGTAAATGCAATCTCCTAATCGTTCCCATAGATCGGCGCTTTGAATATTGGGAATACGATCCGGCCACTCTGTAGGCGCTCTTTGGTCGTAATCCTTGAGAGATATGACCTCCCCGATTCGCATGGCATAGACAAGGCGCTTGCTGAGATCACCACTAGGGGCATTCTTTGAACCGAGTCCGGCTACCCAATCGCCTTTCTTCGCGACCCGCCGAATACCAGGCTTGCAGATCGCGAGCGTGCAAATGCCACGAAACGGGTTCGGGGCCGCGCCGTCGTCGACGGGAATCGTGTACGTAAATAGTTGCGGCAAAAAGAACACCTCGATACTGATCAACTGCTGGGACGCCTAACCCGTTTCTGTACACCAAGTCATTTCCGCTTGCTAGTGTGAAATCCAAAATCGTAACCGCTGTATCCCATTGCGACTGTCGATATAAGGTACTCGCCTTCACGCAGTCCAGCGGCTGGAGAAAAGAGAACCGTCGAATCGTCTACAGGCGTAACCGTCAAATCAGGCGTCCGATCTGCTCCAAGTCCGGATTTGAAAGTTGTGACGTTTCCGCCAGAGGTGACTTGCAATTCGCGGTGGTCTTTCTTTTCGTCGAAACGCGCAATTAGGATATCCCGAGGAGAAGGCGCGTACGGGCTTCCAACCAAATAAGGACTAAATTTTACACAGAACAGTGGCTTTTCATCTTTGACTTGAACTGGGGCGATTGCTCCACGGTATGTGTAGACAATTTGCGGCGTCAGGCCCGGAACAAATACCTTCGCCATATGTTTTCCGCCACCACCAGACATTGTGAGCTGCTCCATTGAATGCCACGCGCTATCGCTCCAGTAATAGGTTCCCTGTTTGAGATCTCCAGAAGCGGCTTTCGGATCTGGTGTTTGTGCTGGCGCGGAAAGAATTGCTGCGGCGAAAATCAGGATTGTTATTGAGAACTTCAAAACCAACCTCATACGGTCACCTCTTAGTAATTGAGCGGCGAAGGGAAGGTACACCCCGACTGGAGTTGTGTCCAGCGGCATTGGTGGGGTGAGTATTTGACTGGCTTATGTAGGGGCCACCTTCAGGTGGGCCGCTTTTGCTTCCATGCCGGGATCCAGGATTCGTTTGATGGGTTTTGGTTTGGCCACGGCATCGTAAATGAACCGGCGAATGGATAGGTCTGATGGTCGGCGCACAAATTTGCGCGCACAGGATTTAGCCAGATGTACCACGCGACCGCGTCCTGCGAATCGGATGGGCGGAGGATGTGGTCGTAATATTTCTTCTGCCAGAGACGTTTGCCAGTGCGAGATTTGTATTTGTACGCGGTGACCTGTTTGAAGACTTTTAGGAATGATAGCAGGTCGCAGGATTGGTCGCGTCCCTCCGCCAACATATGTAAATGATCGGGCATCACGCAATATGCGTGGATGCCGAATTGTTTTTGGTCGGCGTATTTGCGGAGATCGTCGATGATTTCATGGGCAAAATCGGATTTTAGGAATGGGCGGCGTTTGAATTCGCAGCACAGGGTTAGGAAATGGATGCCGCGGCCGGCGTAGTTTATCGCGGGAAGGCGGATATTTTTTCGGGGTGGTTCCATCGGAGGGCGAGTATAGCAAAGGATAAACATTCGGCGGAAAGGCATGGGCGGCCCACCTGAAGGTGGCCTCTACATAGGCCAATTCAAAACCGATTCGGAGGTGACATTTATCCGGTTGAGGCGTCTGAATAGGTGGATGTATGGAGAGACGATGATGCGAAAGATTGGGATGCGAAATCGCGCAACACAATTTGTCCTAGCCCTTCTGCTGGCCGGAATTTTCTCAGCAGTCGCCTCCGCCCAACAAATGCCAAACGGCGAATGGCGCGCCGAATTCCAAACCGGTGGCGAACAAATCTGGCTGCAAGTTCGCTGGGTAACTTCTGACGGAGTGAACACCTGGGGCAGCACGGCGAAGGTCAGCGAAGTTTGGGGACTGGATCCGAGCCTTTCGATTGGCACGCACGCCAACATGCGTTTTGAATTGCGGCGCGACGCGGGCACGTTGACGTTCACCGGCGATTTCGATAAGGGCGTGGGCGTTGGAAAAATTTCTTATGCACCAAACGCGGAATTTGTTTCGGGAATGAAAACTTTGGGCTTCGGGAATTTGTCGAGCGATCAGGTTTTTCAGATGACGGTGAACGATGTTTCGCGCGACTACGTGAAGCAGATGCGCGAGCTGGGCTATCGCGATCTTTCGGCGGACATGTTGATTCGGCTGAAGACGCACGGCGTCTCGGCGGAATATGCGGCGGGAATGCGCGGCGTGGGACTGAAAGATTTAAGCGCGGAACAGTTGATTGATCTGCGCAATCACGGCGCGAGCGTGGAATTTGTGAAGGGCATGACGGCCGCGGGCGTCGGACAACTTTCCGTGGACCAAATTATTAATCTGCGGAATCACGGCGTGTCACCGGAATTTGTGAAAGAAATGACGGCGGTCGGATTGCGCGATTTGAGCGTCGAGCGGCTGGTCACGCTGCGCAACCACGGCATCAGCGCGGAATTTGCGCGAGGAATGAAGGATGCCGGCTATCCGAACCTGGGAATCGACGATCTGGTAGAGCTGCGCAATCACGGCATCTCCCCGGACTTCGTGAAGGAAATGCGCGACGCGGGTTACTCTAAACTAGAGCTGCGCGATTTGGTGGATCTGAAGAATCACGGCATCACCGCGGGCTATGTGAAAGATATGCGCGCGGCAGGGCTGGATCACGTCGAGCTTCCGCAATTAATTAATTTGCGCAATCACGGCGTTTCCCCAGAATTTGTGCGCGAGTTAAAAGACTTGGGATACGCAAATATAGGCGTGGATAAATTAGTTCAGGCGCGCAATCAGGGAGTGACCGCCGACTACATTCGCGACATCCGCACCAAAGGATACAAGGACCTAACCATCGATCAGGTCATCGAAATGCGCCGCCACGGAGTTCCGCGAAGAGGGATTGTCTAGGTTTTGCAGCTCACCTCTTTAGAGGTGAGGGGACGGGTGGCCCATCCTTTGCGGCACGCAAAGGATGGGGCTTTTGACGTTAATTTTTCTTCGCGGGTGCCCCATGTTCGACCCGCGCAGCGGGCGAACGTGGGGTTCTTGACCTTTCCTTCTTCTCGCCCGTATCCCATACGCGCCTTATTCCCATCACCTTACCCAATATTTCATCATTTCAAAAAAATGGCGTACCCCACCCCCGGGGGTCGTGAGCTAAGTGTTGCTAATAAAGGACTTACAGCGATCTCGTGTAATGTGTGTGCCAGTAGAGTGCTTCCTGGGAACGCCAACTCCTCTCAATCCCGCGAACTATACGGGACGAATCGCCTGATTGGCGGGCGTGGCATCCTTCTCTCTCAACGCTTTCTAATCTTTCTCGCGCCTCTGCGTCTCTGCGTTAATCCTTTTCTTCTCTTCCCGTCTCCAAAAACTGCATTATAATGCAGTTTCTCTAAAAAACTCCCGTTTCGTATGCATTATAATGCAGTTTTCAACCCAATCGTCCCACCATGTGAAATTTAACGCCTCCGAGCCTCTCTCCCTCTCCCGCTTTTCTCAGCGCCCTCAGCGTCTCTGCGGTGAAGACTTAGGTTTGATTTATTTTCCCAAGCGCCCACCTCGCATGCTCCGAAATTATCGCGTCCCCACTTTCCGATAAACGCTCCAACAATTTTTTAATTCTCTGATGCGTTTGCGAATCACGTTTCACATTTGAATTTCCAATTGCCACGCAAGCGTTCCGAATGATTCCCCGATATTTTGCGCGCTTGATTGGACTCGCCCGAAACGTTTTCCGAAACTCTTCTTCCGTAAGAGAAGCAATCCATTCCAATTCCGGCGCTAAAAGGTTTCCCCTCGGCGCAAAAACTTCTTCCTTCGTCGTCGGTGCTTCGCGATTCCACGGACAAACGTCCTGACAAATATCGCAGCCGAAAACTTGTCGCCCCATTTTCGGGCGCAGAGTTTCCGGAATTGCGCCGCGCAATTCAATCGTCAAATAGGAAATGCAAAGCCGCGCATCAAGAACATAAGGCTCAACAATCGCACTCGTCGGACAAGCGTCAATGCAAAGCGTACATTGACCGCAAACATCCGCAGGTGGAAATTGCGCTGATGGATTCTCGGACGAAGCCGCTAAATCCAGCGTCGTAACAATCACGCACAGAAATATCCACGAACCCAATTCCGGATGAATCAGTAAAGTGTGTTTCCCAACAGTTCCCAATCCAGCGCGCTGAGCGGCGACGCGTTCGTGAATCGGTCCTGTGTCAACGTACCATTTCGCGTCGAATGGTTCCGTGAATTGCGCGCGCATCGCGTTGACTAGCGCTTCCAGTTTGGTGCCGATCGTTTCGTGATAGTCAGTTCCCCAAGCGTAACGGGAAATCCATCCGCGCGGAGAATCCTCCTGCGATCCCGTAGCAGAGAACTCCGTTGAATAAGGATGCGCGGAATTGTAGTTCACCGCGCAGACAATCACGCTTCGCGCGCCGGGAAGAACTTGCGTCGGCGATTCTCGCCGCGGATCCGAAAGCCAACGCATTTCTCCAGCATGTCCAAGAGCAAGCCATTCAGGAATCCGCGCAAGTTCCGGCCATGAACTGCTATCAGCCGAATCCGCCGAAACGGAAGTCACTCCGCACAGATCGAATCCAATCGCGCGAGCTCGCTGCTCAATCCAAGTTGTGCGTTCGGTTTGGAACACGATAATGAGAGTGTATACTTTCGCTGCTTTAGAATCCCCGAACGAGATTCCGGTGAGGAATAATGGCTGACCAAAAGCAAGCTCCGCCGCCCGAAGTGAAGATCATGCATTTGCTTTCTGGTGCGCATGTGTCAGGCGCTGTTTCATGCGTCGCGCAACTGGGAATTGCAGACATTCTTGAGGCCGGCCCGAAATCGGCTGCCGAGTTAGCGACGCAAGTGAAGGCTGACGCGACGGCGCTTTATCGATTGATGCGCGCGACGGCGAGCGTTGGAGTGTTTGCAGAAGGAGAGGATGGGAGATTTTCTCAGACGCCCGCGTCGGCGGTACTGCGGAGCGATGCGAACCCGAGTTTGCGCGCACTAGCAATTATGTATGGCCACGAATGGCACATACGCGGATGGGAGCAGCTTGAGTACTGCGTGAAGACAGGGAAAACGGGCGTCGAAAAAACTTATGGTATGCAGATTTTTGAATATTTCAAACAGCATCCGAAGGAAGCAAAAGTTTTCAATGATGCTATGACTTCTTTTTCAATGATTGATAGTCCCGCGGTTGTGGATGCTTATTCGTTTGAGGGAATTAATTCCATCGTGGATGTGGCCGGTGGACATGGATTGCTACTGGCGAAAATTCTTGAGCGGCATCCCGGAATGCGCGGAACACTTTACGATTTGCCGGAAGTGATGGAAGGCGCGAAGAACGGTCCGCTGAAAAACGTGATGGATCGTTGCACGCTGCAGTCGGGCGATATGTTTTCCGCTGTGCCGGCGGGCGTGGACGCTTACATTATGAAACACATTATTCATGATTGGCCGGACGAGCAGTGCGTCAGCATTCTGAAGGCGTGCCGAAAGAGTGTGAACGCCGGCGGAAAATTGCTGGTGGTGGATTCTGTGATTCAGCCGGGCAATGATTTCGCTCCGGGAAAATTTCTTGATCTTCAAATGCTGGTGGCTGCTGGTGGACGCGAGCGTACGGAAGAACAATTTCGCGCTCTCTTTGCGGCTTCGGGATGGAAGTTGAATCGTGTAATACCGATGACAACGCCTGAATCGATTGTGGAAGGTGTGCCGGTTTAGCGGCGCGCGGAAGGGAATTGCGATACACTCTTTTCAACAGAAGCGGATTCGCGCACTTGAAATTAACGAGTGTTGGCGCGCGGCGGCGCGTCCTCAGAGATAACTTATCTACATATTAAGTGGCTTCTCTGTTGGAGCGCGCGGCCTGTGACTGTTAGAATGCAACGCATGGCTGATTGGCGACACATTCAGGGAAAAATTCGGAAAGCACGGACGAGCAGCGATCCTCCGGGACAACTTGCCGCTTTGTACGAAAGCACACGCGACGCGATGGTCGCGTTTGAGCTGGCGCGTCTGCATGAAAAGAATGGTAGTAATGCCGACGCGGCAACGTGGTATTTGACCGCAGCGGAAAAATTTCGGCGCGCCCAGTGGAAAACGAAGGCGCAGGAAGCGTTGGTGAGATTGGGAGTTGAGGTGCCATTGGCAATTACGGAAGCGAGCGCGCTGGCGGCTGGTTCAGATGGAGTTTCGCCGGAGCAAGTGCAGGGCGAAGTGATGCGGGAAATTTCCGGCACGGATAAATTATTCGGGCGGTCGGAAGCTTCGAGTCAATATGCGGAAGCGACGGGCGAGCCTGACGCGGATGCGGACGAAGGAATGGGCGCGCCGGGAGAATCGGAAGGCGGGGGAGATATTGCGACTTCGGCAGTCGTTGAAGGCGCGGCGGGTGATAGAGTTGCTGGTGACGCGGCGAAGAAGCGGCGTCGAAGAGGGCGTCGCGGCGGACGCGGACGCAGGAAGAAAGTTGTGGGCGCGCCGGTGAGTGCGGTTAGTTCGCCTGCGATTCCGGTTGAGGCTGCGGCCGCGTCGGTTGAGTTGGTCGATGGGCAACCGGTTGAAGCGCTGCCAGTTGCGGCTGTTGCGCCGCCGCGCGCGATTCCGTCGAGGCCGTCGCAGCAAAATAGTGGACGACAGTCCGGAAGAGGCTCGTCATCTGGCAGGCGTGGACAAAGCTCAAGCGCGCCTGCTGCTCGACGTGATGCGGAGCCGGTATCGGAAACGATTGTGGCTTCCGAGGCGGAATTTACGGATACGTCTTCGGGAAATATCGGGCCTGCGGCGTGGCAGGGACGTCGACGCGCGGGAGAACCTGCGCTAGCGTCGAGACTGGCCGGACTTGAATCACGGCTGCGCAGAATGTTGGCGTCGCCACCTTCGAGTTTAGATGATGCGGACAAAGCGCCGGCTGGGCCGGGAGTGTTCGTGCTTTCTGATTCCGAGTTGCACGACAATTATTATGTAGAGGCGTGCCAGACGCTGCGAATCGGAATTGGAAATTTGGTGCGCAGCGGACGAACGCGCAACGGAGATAACATTCGCGGATTGTTAGCGGAACATTTGGGAATTACGGAACCAAAAGTAGCGAAATATTTGAAGGATCATTGCTCGATTCGCTGGGTGCAGTTGGATGAAGAAGCGCAACTTTTGGCGCACTTTGCGATTGCGATGTTGAGACCCGCGCTGAATGATTAGGCTGCCGATTGGACGACGGCTATACCGCGAAGTTTGCGGGTCGCCAAGAGTGGAATACATCCCGTCTGTCCCAGTTTCACCCAGTTTCAGGCACGAGTGTGAACGTGTTACCCAACAACATCGTCGATTTTGGGCGAACGATATATCCAATAGGGGGTCGTGAGGACTCGCGCCGCCGGACCGCGCGCTTACCTTGGTAACCAGGTGCAAGCGTAGGACTTGACCCCCAAACGGCCCCAGTATTTTTGAACTTTACTTTCCCGCCGAGCACGCGCCTTGATAGAAACTTTCACCGATGCTGTCCGGCACAACCCGTTCCCAACCAGTCTCAAATTCTGAGCTGTGGAGCAATTTGCCGGAGGAGTCATAGACGACGCCGGAAACAGCATTGAGCATTCTCGTTTTACATTGAACTTGGTACTCGGTGGTCAAAGATTGTTTTTTCTGGATCTCCTTAACCCACATGTGAACGATGCCGCTTGCAGGAAACTCGGCAGTCTTCACGTCGAGGTAGTAATTATCCCCGGCGGACGTGGTTCCGATCTGCCGCCAGCGGTCCGTCGAGTCGCTGAAGCTCGGCATTCCGTCGTAGATCCGCATGAAATCGAGAACGCCGTGCCGAAAGTCGCGCATTCTCAAATAAGCGTCTCCCCTCTTTTCATAATATTCGTTCAGAAGAGAGATGGACCATTTTCCGTCCACTGATCGCATGTGTTCGGCAAATTTATTGTAATCCATGGCAGGCCAGAACAGGGTCTGGAGCTTACGCATCAAAACGTCGTCTGAGACCGCAGAGTATTCCGGGTAGATACCGCGGATCTGCTTGAGGTTGAGCAGAAACAATTGCATCCCAAATTCTATCTGAATGGTCTTCGTGTAATCGTCGATCGCGCGTCGATAGCCCCTAAGTTGCATATACGCATCGCCGCGATTTTCATAAAGATTCGGAAGATAAAGATCGCCTTCTTTCGTTAAACGTATCGCGTCGCCGATATCGGACACCGCTGCGGAATATCGCGCAGACTCGAGATAAGCGATGCCACGGTCGGAATGCGCGGAGCGATTGTCAGGATCTAATTCTATGACTTTGCCGAAGTCGGCTATCGCGGGAGCATATTGTTTAAGTCCAAGATATTCGCCCGCGCGGGCCTCATATGCGGGAGCAAACTTGGCGTCGAGCTGAATTGCCGGAGTGAAGGCCCGAATAGCGAGTCGGCGCAGAGCATCTTGAGCCGAATCACTCACTGACCAAAAAACCGAAATCATGTGGGCGTTGCCTATGAAGAAGTGTGGTAAGGGTGATTTGGGATTCAGCAGCGACGCTTGTTGAAACTGAGCGATAGCCTTCGCCGAATAGTTATGGGTGTAGTTAGTGAAATTGCTGTAGTACAAACCTCGAAATAACAGTGGTCGGAAATCTCTGGGTAATTTTAGCACCAGCGTATCGAGGTCGGTGAGGTTCCATTCGCATGGGGTCGAAGTCTTTGCCAAGTCCGTCGCGTGAGAATTGAAAAAATTTCCCGGCGAGGATATATCCACCTTCATCGCTGCTTCAAGATCGTCCGCGGCCGGTTTGAACTCGCCCGACAGAAATTTGACCTTACCTCGTAAAGAATAGAAATTCGCGAGATTGCTGAACTTGGCTCCCTCAGCCGACAGAGGTTGGCTCGTGATGGCCGCGTCCAAATCTTTGATGATCGCAGGGTAGTCGAGACTGTTGAGCGTACAGAGTAAGAAGTCCGCGCGCTCGTAATAAGCATCCGAATAGGTTGGGTAATCAGAAACGAAGGAATTGATCGCTTGAAGTGCTGCCGGATTGTCTTTCTTTTCGGCAAGCTCGCCCACGACCTTGAAATATCTTTCGTCGCTTTCGGCGGTCTTTGGGACGTTTCGCGGGGGACCGAGAAGTTCTGGTGGTTCGTCTACCCCTCTGATACGAGTCGGATCGGATTGGCCTGTCGTCCCAAGCGCGAGCGCCAGAGCTGCGCCGCAACAGAATATTGCAACTGAGATTCGCGCCATGAGGCCTCACTGTTACGGCTGTGTATTGTGGCGGATTCTACCATCACAGAACGAGTAGCGTAAGTTTTGCATGGTCGACTTGACTACATCAGTCCACGATGAATAGCTTCGCTCCTGTTTCCGTCGAAGAGCGATGCGCTTCCGTATTGTCGGCAACTTGATAGCTCATGCCTGCGGTGAGTATAAATTCTTGGCCGGTCTTCAATTGAGTGTGGAGCTCGCCTTCAAGACATAGCAGCACGTGCCCTTTGCTGCACCAGTGGTCGGCGAGATATCCTGCCGTGTATTCCACCATTCTGACGCGGATGTCTCCGAAGGTTCGAGTTTGCCAGTATGCAGTCCCGACTTCGCCTTTGTGTTCCGAACGCTCAACTTGTGCCCAGTCGGTGAAGTCAAATGGGAATCCAGACATTTGCACGATAGACTCCTTGGATAGACGAAGAAATTGCAGAATAGCAGGTCGCTGACGGGATTGAAACGACGGCTCGCGTCACGCCTTGCTGCGCAAGAATGATCCACCCACCGAGTCAGTAAACTAAAAAGCGGGTCGAACCGGAAGAGCGATCACTGGGAAGATACGCGCTTAAAGTAATTTGAAGAAGGCTGCGAGAAAAGGGAATACGCGACGGCGATCAACAGCACGAGGTGTGGAAGAAATGCCGAAAGTGAATTGAGCGCAGCGACCACGACGTGAAATGCCAGCCAGACCAAGACAAACCAACGAGCCCAGTTGTGTCCTTTGAACAAGAATATTCCACTGGCGATTCCGCTTAGTCCTAAAAGCAGTATTGGAAATGTCGCGCGTCCGATCGGGTTGTGCAGTAAATGGAGAAGGAGAGTTGCCATACCCGCAGCGATGATGAGGCAGCCGATAACGATAACTGGAAAAGGAGGCTTCATCGAGTTGGGTATGGCGTGGACGTTTCAAATTTTTTATTAGAACGCGGCAGCGCCGGCCACTGCGACGGAATGATCTTGATCGCCGCTGCCGCCGCTTACGCCGATGGAGCCTACTACTTTGCCGTCCTTCTTCAGCGGAACTCCGCCGGCGAAGATCATGATTTTGCCGTCATTGGAGGCGTGAATGCCGAAGAACTGGCCGCCTGATTGCGAATGCTTGGCCAAATCTTTTGTTTCGATGTCGAATGCGCGCGAGGTGTAAGCCTTTTTCATGGAGATGTCGATGCTGCCGATCCAAGCGTTGTCCATGCGAACGTGGGCGACGATGTTTCCGCCTTCGTCGGCGACGGCGATGTTCATGGGCTGGCCAATTTCCTGCGCTTTCTTTTCTGCTGCGGCAATTACGCGGCGTGCATCTTCCAGTTTCACTGCGGACATTTGTTCTCCTTAGAATTCGGAATAATTTTTGCGCGGGAACCCAGCGAGTAGTGGTCACCGCGATGCATCCATTGAACCATCAGCGCGCGAAGGAAACAAATGGAGGTTGGGATTCGGCGGATTGGATAAAGGGAAAACGTCCCTTCTGTCTCCCGATTTCCAACGTCAAGAACCCCACGTTCGCCTGCTGCGCAGGACGAACATGGGGCACCCTCGAGTACTCTGCTGACACTTTCCCAATGCTATACTTTTCTGATGAGCGCTCGATTTTACAAAGATAGGACAACGTCGGCCACCCACCAAGCAGGGACGAAACGGTGACAGAGTCGAATTTTCACACAATCGAAATCGTCTTACTCCTCGTGTGGGCAGCGCTGGGCATAGCCTTTTTGTTGACTCCGTCGCGGGCCTTGAAATTCCTAACACGAGATCGGGTAACTTTGTCGGGCCCGGCGATTGCAGTGGCTCGCGTTCTGGGCGCCGTGAATGCGTTCGGAGCACTTCACGTTGTTTTCTCTGGTAGGTGGTAACGGAGGCCACGGCTTGGAGACGCTTCACAACTCGGCGATCAACTATTCGGAAGCGTGGAGGGAATACCGTCGGAGAAGGTTCATTTCTATTTTATCCCTTCTTTGCTTTCTCGTCGTGCCACCTCTCGTTGGCAGAATCATGGGGAGTAATCGAGGGAGTGAAATCACGGTAGGCGTCCTGATCGTAGCGCTGTTTGTCGTCGTGCTTGTCGAAGCTGTCAGGCTAGCCTTCTGGCCGTGCCCGAGATGTAAAAAAGCATTTCGCGGAACTGCCCCATTTCCCAGGAAATGTCGTCACTGCGGGCTCCCACTCTGGTCGCCTGGACCAGTGGCCAGCCCTAATTCGTCACCAAAGTAAACGGCGGGCGACTGGCCCATTCTTTGCGGCACGCAAAGGGTTCATCAGATCAAGGCTGCCGCGGAGTAGTGGATCGAAGTTTTTCAAATGCTTCATGTTCGCGCCAGTGCTGCGGGAAATGATCTTCGTAATCGGAAAGGCCGGTGCAGATGCGGCGGTGGAAGAAGTCAAAGCCGAAAGCCTTCATTTCTTCCTTGGCTTCTTTTGCAGACCAATTTTGCTCGGCGATGCGGTAGGCGGCAATCATCATGCTGGTGCGGTCATCGCCATAGTGACAGTAAACGAAAACTTTTTTTCCGGGATTATCGCGAAGCAATTGAAGGAACTTGGCGAAGGTTTTATCTTCGGGAAAAGAACACTCCCAAAACATTGAAACGTACTGCATTCCTAAGCGTTCGACGGGCTTTCGCAGGTCTTTGTACTTTCCTTCCAAACTAATCACGATAGTGACGCCCATTTTGGCGAGGCAGGCGAGGCCTTCTTCAGTGGGGCGTCCGCCGCGATATAGCGTGGGATTGATCTGCGCGAAGTTTTGCAGGCCGGAAAAGTTTTGTCGCGCGGGAATGAGGCGGCCCGAGGTGCCATCATTGTGCGCTGGCTGGCTCGCGGTGGCGTCAACTTCCAGAGGAGTGCACTCGCCGGTTGCTGTGGGAGGCGTTTGCGAAGCAAGTTCTTGGCGAGCGAAGAAGATCGGTGCAGAAGCGAGTGTAGGTTGAAGCAAGGTCAGCGCTAGAGCCGCGGTTAGGAGGGTTAGCGCGGTCGCGAAAAAGACGGAATGGATGGCTTGGCGTGACATGGTTAGATCTATGCTACTAGAAAGTCGCCGGAATGCGGCGAATGCTTTCTTGACAGGTGGCGATCACTAACGTACGTTTGAGTTACATAAACGTACGTTAGAAGAGGGCCTATGCCGAGAGCTTCCATCAGTGTTATGCGGGTTAGTGCCACGGATCTTCGGGACAAACTTAAGAGTTGTCTTCGGCAAGCGCGGGCAAACAGAGTTGTCCTGGTGGAAAATCGCCGCCAGCCTGCGAAGTATTTGGTAGACAAGAAATTCCTGGACTCGCTGGTCGAAGAGCGAGAGTCAATTCTCGCTACGCTTGAGATTCTCGTAGATCGCGAACTGACCGATCGTTTGCTGACTCTGTCGAAGAGCATTGACGACGACGTTGCGGCCGATCGACTTCTGGCAACTGCAGACGTTTTCGGCAAATGAGCAAACGTCGAAGACATCTTTTGGTCCCGGCGTCGTGGCCGGGAGCGGCAAGTCCCAAGTCTTCCTTTGAACTTCGGTACACTCCAGATGCGGCCGCGGATATCAAAGCTCTGGATGGGAGCGTGCGGAATCAGCTCCGAAAAGTTCTAGAGAAAAAGCTGGCGGTTGATCCGGAAAGTTACGGTTTGCCGCTGCGTGGGCCACTGGCCGATTATTGGAAGCATCAGTTTGCGCAGCATCGCGTCATTTATCGAATTTATCCTGAGCATCGTACCGTCGTCGTGTGCTCGGTCGGTGTTCGCAAGCAGGGTGATGCAGCGGACATTTACCGGCAGTTGGAATCCGTCGCTAAGACAGGTCGGCTCGCAGAGCAATTGACTTCGCTGCTCAAACAGATTTTGCCTAAGAAATCGTAAACAGAAATATCGAACATTCCGGAAATGGAACTCGGTAGGCGTTCAGAATGCCGTTTTCGAGCTAAGTTCCTTATACTGTGCGACTTAACGGTAACTAGGCTTCTGAGTGTCGATTCGACCCGTTGGGTGCTACTAACTGCAAAAAATTACCATTCGACCCTCGTTTTCGACCGCTTAACGCATCCAACTAGACGGGGGTACTAATAGGGCGGAAGCTATAGCGGGGGAAAGACTTATCTCGACGCATCTTTCCTGTGCATGTTATTTTTGACGTGTTAAATTTGTATCTGCAAGGGGACCCGGGAAGTTGTGCGGGTTGGGCTCGATTTAGCTATCCGGTGAGAGAGTCCGGAAAACGAAGTTTCTGAAAATTGGAGGATAACGATATGCCCCGTAAGTTCGGGACGAAGATTTGGAAGGTAGCCGACCTGATCGTTGCGAAGTCTGCCGGCGTGGCCTTTGATACGATTCAACATTTTAATAAGAAGAATCCGAACCCGGCGTTTACGCCGAAGTGGTCGGATAAACCGCTGCTGAAATCGTGGGAGAAGACCAAGCCCACTTTGGGATTTCCGCGCGAGACTGACTCGCTGTGTCCGGGATGCGTGAAAGAAGCGCGCGAGTCCATCTTCAAGGGCGATAAAGATTGGCGCGATCTGATGCATGAGAAGGTCGGCGAGATTAAGGCGCAGATCATCAAGCGCGACAACCAGATCTGGATGATTAAGGAATGCCCGCTGCACGGTAAGTACGAAGATTTGATGGCCGTCGACGCGGACTTCCTGGCGTGGATTGAAAAGAATTTTCCGGGCCGCGATATTCCCGCGCATAACGACGCGGATCTGCACAAGCATGGATCGAGTACGGTGCTTTACGGCCGCGGTTCGGTGCTGACGGTTGACCTTACCAACCGCTGCAACATGATGTGCGACCCCTGCTTCATGGACGCGAACCAAGTCGGATACGTTCACGAACTGGGCTGGGACGAAATTCAGGAAATTCTGGACAATGCAATTCGCATTAAGCCGCGCCGCCAGATGTCCGTGCAATTCTCGGGCGGCGAACCGACCATGCATCCATACTTTTTGGATGCGGTGCGTTACGCACGCAAGTTGGGCTACAACAGCGTGCAGGCGGCAACGAATGGAATTGAATTTGCCAAGAGCAAGGAATTCAGCCGCAAAGCTTTCGAGGCGGGTATGCGTTATGCATATCTGCAATTCGACGGCATCGGCAATGACGCGAACAGCCACCGTCAAGTGGGCAACCTGTTTGACGTGAAACTCCGCGCCATCGAAAACATGCACGAAGCGGGAATTGAAATCGTGCTGGTGGTGACGATTCTGAACACCGTGAACAACGATCAAGTCGGTGCGATCGTGAAGTTCGCGATGGATAACCCGAAGAAAATTGCTTTCGTTTCGTTCCAGCCGGTTTCATTTACCGGACGCGACGAAGACATCACGCCGGAACGGCGCCTGAAGCAACGCTACACGCTTTCGCATTTGGCGCAGGACGTGAGCAAGCAAGTCGGAAAAGTTGAACCGACGCGCGACTGGTTCCCAATTTCGCTGGTCAGCGTATTCGCGGGATTTGCGGATTTGGTTCACGGCCCCGACACGCAGTGGGGATCACTTTCCTGCGGATGCCATCCGAATTGCGGAGTCGGCACAGCGGTAATGATTAACAAAGAAACGAAAGAATGGGCTCCGGTTCCGCGATTCCTGGATGTGCCGAATCTTGTGAAAGACGTTACGGCCATCACGGACGCGGCACGCAGCACGAAATTCACCAAGATCATGATGGGCTTGGCGCTGCTGAAGGCTTACAAACCGTTTCAGGCGCCGAAGAGTTTGGCGCTGGTCGACCTGTGGCGGAAATTCGATAAGTCATGGGGACTTTCCAAGGACGTCGACGAGAAGTTCGGAAAAGTGGATGGCAGCCGGACCATTGAAGACGCTATGAAGCGCCGACAAGATCCGTGGAACTTCATGTTCATCGCGGGCATGTGGTTTCAGGATTTGTTCAACTACGATTTCCGGCGCACCGAAATGTGCATTATTCCGTACGCGACGCAACAGGGCGAAATTTCGTTCTGTGCGTACAACACGGGCATCGGCTGGCGGAAAATTATCGAGAACATGTACAAGAATGCGACCGTCGCGCAGTGGTATAAGACGCACGGCAAGCATGAAATTTACGCCGCAGGTAAAGCGGTGAACCTGGGCAACTACGAGCACTCGTTGGTGATTGATGCTGACGACGCAGCGCGCGTGAAGGAACGCGATCACGACGACGTTCCAGTAACCGCGGCCGATGAAGACCGCGCACGCCGCAAGGCAGCTCAAAAAGAAGAAGCCAAGGTTCGCGCGATTTACGAAGAGCTGGTACTGAAGAAGGCGCAGCCGGCGGTGGTTACCATCGGCACGCTGGATCAGATTAAGGCTGCGAAGCCGACCGGCGCTCCTGTGACCATCAGCAACATCCAAAAGCCGAGTGGCGATTGGAACGGAACTGGCAATGGGGCGGAAACGAAGAAGCCGATTGCTGAGACTGTTGCTGGGGACTAGATTTTAATTTACGAATGGATTTTGACGACTGCCTCCGGCTTGCCAGAGGCAGTTGTTATTTTATGTTGGTGTTGAAGAGAATTGAACAGGACGAACCAAATGCCCATATACGAATATCAATGCGAGGAATGCGGGACGCGCCACGAGAAATTGGTGATGGCGAAGGGGCAGGAGATTGTTTGTCCGAAATGCGCGAGCGGGAAGCAGACGATTCAGATTTCGGTGTTTAGCGCGTCAGCGAAATCGGGCGGCGATGGGGTTCGAGTTCGAGCGGTGGTGGGTGTGGATGCACGCCGAGGGCTTGCGGCTGTCATTAATCCTCGATATAAATCTTCCTGAATTACATTCCACGAGTAGTCCATTGCGGAGGGTCTGGCGATGGGAGCCAAGCTAAAGAAATCACCGGCGCGTAGCGTAGCGTCTGATGCGGGTACTAAACGTCCGATTGGGTGGACGCCGCCGGATCTGCGCGGGCGCGTTGCGGTGGTGGCGGGAGCGAGTCGAGGCGCGGGGCGCGGAATTGCGTTGGCATTGGGTGAATGTGGCGCGACGGTTTATGTGACGGGGAGAACAGTTCGCGGCGGGCCGCTGCCGCCAGATGGAGTGTCGGGGACGATTGATGAGACGGCGGAGGAAGTGACGTTGCGCGGTGGGCGCGGAATTCCTGTTGCGGTGGATTTTACGCGCGAGGCCGATGTAGCGGCGCTTTTTGAGCGCGTAGAACGCGAATCGGGGCGGATGGATATTTTGGCGAACTCTGTATTTGGATGGAGCGCGGAATCGTTCGAGGCGTTTTTGCATCCTGAGCGAAAACGGAAAATGTTTTGGGAGCAGAGCAGCACAAGTTGGAAGGAGTCTGTGGAGGGCGGACCTTACGCGCATTTGTTGGGCGCGCTGCATTGCGCGCGCTTGATGGCAAAGCGTGGGGGCGGATTGATTGTTTCGATCACGGAGCCGATTATCGGATTTGGTCCGAAGACGCTTGATTGGGCGCTGATTGAATTGGGGCATCGCGGAATAAACGAAATGGCTTCGGCGATGAAATCTGATCTGGCGAAAATTGGCGTGACGATTGTGGCGTTGGCGCCGGGATTCATGCGCACCGAGCGCGTATTGATGCACATGAGCGGAACGAGCGAAAAACACAAGAAGGAGTCCGGATTTCATTTGAGCGAAACGCCGGAATATACGGGCCGCGCGATTGCAATGATGAACGCGGACAAGAAAGTTTCGCGATACAGCGGAAAACTAGTTTACGTGGGAGATTTTGCGAAGACTTACAAATTTAAGGATGCGGACGGAAAATTTGTCGCGAATTTCTACAGGAAAATGAGAGGGATTTAGTGGCGGCGGATGATCATCCAGGCGTTGGGGCGGCCGCGTTCTGGGCCGTCTGACGGAGAATTTACAATTTCAAGTTTCGACGTGCCGGGCGAATTGTTCTGCGGAAGGTCTACTGCCATTTCTGTAGAGCCGCCGCCATCGGTGTTCATTGCTTCAGTGCAGCCGAGTGAGACCATCAAGTCCGCAAGTTCTTCGAGAGTCATGCCGATGCTGAGTTTTGGTTGGCGTCCGTCGACAACAACAAACATATAATTTTGTTCGTTGTAGCAGACGGCGGTGCGCGGATGGCGCAGTTTGATGTAGTCGGTCAGCTCGCCGTGAATTGCGGTGTGCCCACTGGTAACGAGAATTGGCAGGCCGGCGATTGCGTCGATGATGTCCGCTTGTTTTTCCATGCGTACCAGCATGCGAACGGTAACCTTCATTCCTACTGCTAACTTTCGGAATTTACTTTGCGAATCTTTTGTGTCGGAAGGTTCCGCGAGCAGAAGGGAATTTTCCGGAATAATTTGTTCGGTGGCGGGCTCGCGGATTTCGCTGATGGTGCCGATGATTCTGGTTTGCGCGTCGGGCGGTAGCGGTCGATCGAGTTTGGTGATGACGATTGCGGCGAAGGGTTGCGCGGCGGTGACCGATTTGCGAAACGCGCGCGAGTACATGCGCAGGTCGCGCGATTTTGCGTAGCCGAGCGGCTTATTAAATGTAGCGATCGGCCAGTGATTTTTTCCTACGGACGCTTGCATGTGAATGTCGGGAACGCCAATGGAAGGACGTCCGGAAACGAAGGTGGACATGACCGGACGCGAGTCGCCACCGGCAGTTTGAATTTTTCCTCCGGTGATCGCGAGGCCAACGGGAACGCCGAAATACGGCTGCTCCATATCGAAATCACCGTTGACGATGGCGAGCACGTCAACACCGTTCAAAGTTTCGCGGCCGGCAAGTTCAGTGAGCGGAACGCGAGCGAATTGTCCGGTGGCGTCGGCGCCCATCGCGGAATGAACTAGCAAATCGCGGCGATGTCTGGCGAGTTGCAGCACGTGAATTGACCAAGGCCCGCCGATGGGAGCCTCGCGGCAATAGTGCGTCCAAGAAAGACCATCGGCGATTTGCGTTTCTTCTTTTGTATTGCCGGAACAGGAAGTTCCGTTGCGTGAGGTGGCCGATTCCGGCGGAAGATTTTTCGGCTGATTTTGCGCGTGTCCTGCGGGAATCGCGAACGCGAGTAAGAACACGCCTGCGATAGCAATTCCACGCATGAATTTTTCGCGCGAATTATTTTGCGGCGATCGCAATTATTTCGTCGTAGTTGTCGACGTTCCCGCCGTAGCCGGCTTTGGTGCGCCACGAACTACACGAATGCCGGTGTATGTGAGCGACGCGGGTTTGTACGCGGACTTTGCATCGGCTGCGCGGTCGGCGCTGCCGCCCAATGTTTTGCCGCTGCCGTCGGTGGCGATGGCCCATTCGGCGACGTTGCCGCCGAGGTCGTAGATCAGCTCGTCATCTTTTTCGCCTTGCGCTTTGAAACTGCCAACTTGTTTGAGGAGCGGCGCGTCTCCCGGAAGTTCCGCGATTTGTTTTATGAGGCGCTGTGCGTCGTCGGGATTTGGAGCATAGCCCGCCCAATAATCGAGAGTATTTTCGCCGGTGCGTCCATTGTAAAGGGAAGTGACTTCGGATTCATTGGGGATGCGCCAGGTTTCGCCGGTTGTTGAGGAAAGCCATGCAGCATACGCTTTTGCTTTTTCAAATGAGATTCCATTCGCGGGAAAATTTTCCGTGCCGGGATCAAATTTGTAGGACGGATCGAAATTTGCGTATTGCGCGCGAGTAACTTCAAAGCGTCCGATCTCCACGTTGGCGCGATGAACAATTTCGGGAACGAGGACAGTATGATTATTCGCGGCTTTCACGTTATTGCCGTAAGCGGTTCCCGCGCGCGCAACATTTTTTCTGCGCAGCGCCTCGCCGAGTGGGGAATCAGCTTTGAATGCTTCGTTCATCGGCTCCGAAGTCTTAAACAGATATGTGTCCATCCAGGCCATTTCTTCATTTACTTTGCGAAGTTGATGAGAAAGTTTTGTGGGGCCGTGCGCTTCGCCCGGAAACAGAATAAATCGCACAGGAGTTTTTCCGATAGTATAGAGCGTGCGGTAGTGCGTCCAGCCCTGTGAAGTGGGAACCTGTCGATCGTTTGTGCCGAAGAAAATTAGAGTTGGCGTGCGGACTTTATCCATTTTAAATACGGGCGATTTGCGGATGTAAAGTTCCGGATCTTCCAGCGGCGATTTTCCGAAATAGTAGGAATCAAATGATTCGCCGAAATCCACGTTGGCCCAATCACTGATCCATTCGACGTCTCCGGCGCCCGTCATTGCGGCTTTGTAACGCGCGGGATTTGTGACGGTCAGTTGGATGGAAAGAATTGCGCCGTTTGACCAGCCGGCGGTGCCGATCCGGTCGGCATCAACTTTTCCTTGCGCGATTAGCGCGTCAACACCTTTTTCGATATCCGGAATTTCCAGATCGTAATAGTGTCCGCAGCAAATTGATTCCACGAATTTCAGTCCATGATTGCTGCTGCCGTGGTAATTAATTTTCAGAACGAAAGCGCCGCGCTCGTTGTAAAGCGCCGTGGGATACGCCCAGCTTTGCGACCAGGAATCGGTGTCCGTTCCCGCGGGGCCGCCGTGAATTCCCAGAACGAGCGGATAGCGTTTGCCTTCTTGATAATGGAGCGGATAGAAAAGAATTCCATCCACGTCGTCATCGTTTGCGCCCTTCCAGTGAATTACTTCTGATTTCGCGATTTCTTTTTTGGCGAACGAGGGATTCAGGGTCGTGATTTGCTGCGGATCGTTTATTTTCGTGCCGTCCAGCGTGGCGCTGAACCACTGCGTGGGAATGCTGGAAGTCGAGTAGTCGTAAACGATGCGTGGCGTCTCGTCGCTAATAGTGAGGCCGCCGAGATTTCCGGCGTGCTGGCCTTCGATCATGGTACGCGTCCACTTTCGCGATGTGCCGCTGCCGGACATTGTGTATCGCGCTGGCAAATTACGCGCGCCTGCGGCGAGCATGGCGATGAAGCCGTCGCTGGTAACGTCAAATCCGCGTGCGAGGCCATTTTCCCAATCAAGGTTTATTTTTTGCGTCTGGCCGGAGGGGAGATCGTAGAAATACATTTGCTCGATGGAGGCGGTGAAAAATTTCGGGTCGGAAGAATAAGGCGCGGCGGCGTAGAAGCCGGAGCCATCGCGCGTCCATTCCACATTGGACGGGCGGATTTTGCCTTCGGTGAAAATTTGTTTGCTCTCGCCGGTGTTCAAATTCCACACAAACGTTTGCGGCGCGACTTTTTGGTCCCACGCGTAGCTTAGTTCGCGGCCATGAACGGTGACGGCATGAGAAAGATCGCGCGAGACGGACCAAGCTTGAATGCGATCCTCATTATTTGTAAGGCGAGTGACTTTTTTATCTTTCACGGAAAATTTGAAAAGGCGGACTGGCGCGGCGTGCAGTTCGTCGTCAACCACGTTGGAATCGTCTTTGCGCTGCTCGGTGTCTTTCTCGAATAAAGTGGCGTCTTCCTGCGCGGTGAAAAATATTGTGTCGTCGTTGAGCCACTCGAAGCGCTGAACGCCGCGCTCGAAAGTTGTGACGGGCCAGGGCTCGCCGCCGTAGGGATTCATCAACCAAAGCTGCGAACGCGAGACACCGGGCTTCGTCTCGGGCAACGGCTTGGTGCTGAGGAACGCGATTAGATCGCCTTTTGGCGACCATCGTGGGCCGGTGTTGTTATCGGTGCCTCGCGTAAGCTGGGTTTCTTTTTTGTCGGTCAGATTGGTGAGATAGAGATTTGAGGTGCGGCCGTCTTTTTCTTTATTGGAAATACTTTTCGACCATGCGGCCCATTTGCCGTCGGGCGAGATGCGGAAGCCTGAAGCCGACTCGGCGTTGATCATGTCTTCAGGTGACCACGGCATGGCCGGTTTTTCCGCGGGCTTCGCCTGCGTAGTTTGCGCGCTGGATTTCGCGGGAAGCGCGAGTGAGGCGGCGAATCCGAATATTCCCGCAAGTGCGGCTGCCATTGCAAATTTCACAATTTTATTCGTGTCGCGCATCGAAACTCTCCCCTGTTAGACAGAATCAATTTTGCATAACACATTGTGTTCGGTTGGAAGTGAGACAGCATAATCCAGAAGTGGCCGGAATGGGAATCGCCGGGCGCTTTTTTTTGTGAACGATTGGACGCGATACGGTGCGGCTTAGCCGCGCCGGTAATTTTTCACGTGCGCGGGCGCTTCGAGTTTGTGCGTCAGACGTGGATCAGTTTCTGCGATGCCCGGCGTCAATTTCAGCGGTAAAACGCCAGCCCAAATCGGAAGCGCGTAATCGGCGTCGTCATCGATTGGAGGCCCGGTGCGAATTTTCGCGGAAACCTCTTCGAGCGGTAGGGCGAGTACGACCGTGGCTTTCATTTCCTGCGGAGTCGGCTGGCGAACAGCGTCCCAGCGGCCGGGAATAATGTGCTCGGTGAAAATGCGGAGCGCGGAAAGTTTTTCTTGGTCGGACTCCACTCGGCGCGCGGTTCCGAGAATCACGACGCTGCGATAATTCATGGAGTGATGAAAAGCGGAGCGCGCGAGGACGAGGCCATCGACAAGGGTTACGGTGACGCAAACTGGAATTCCTTCGGCGGCGGAATTCAACATGCGGCTAGTGGACGCGCCGTGAATGTAAAGCGTGTCGCCGCTGCGTCCGTAGCCGGTAGGAATTACGTACGGCTGGCCATCGACTACGAAGCCGACGTGGCAGATCATGGCTTCATCCAAAATTTTATAAACAGTTTCGCGGTCGTAGTTGCCGCGCTTGGGAAGACGGCGAACCCGCGTGCGTTCCGTCGATTGAAAGTTGATCATGCGCTTAGCGTAGGGCAGTCGAGTTCGATGAACAAGAGCCAATTCGGCCGCGCGAATGGCGCGACAGTGCAAATTTGTACTTTACGAAAGTTTATCGCGGAACTTTGCTAGAATAGCGCCACCTCTCGGGTTGGGCATGTCATCCACCACGCAAGAAGAGTTGGAAAAGTTTTGGGGCGCGAGCGGGATTGTTGCGGGAACACTGGCGGTAAAACGCGCGAAGTTCACTGCGGCGTAACAGTAAGCGAAAAAAATTTATGATTACTCGGGGCGAGCCGGTTCGGCATACGGTTCTCTAACCAGCGATTGGAGTTTGATGATGGATTTCAGACAAACGGCTAAGACCGCGATTCTTACTCCGGAAACATTCCGGTTTTTCAGCGAGCTGACGACCAACAACAGCAAATCGTGGATGGATATGAATCGCGATCGCTATCAGCAGCATGTGGTGGGGCCGCTGCGCGATTTGCTGGAAGCGCTGACGCCGGAAGTACTGAAGCTGGACGGCGGATTTGTGGTGACCGGACACACGGGATTGAATTTTTCGCGCATCAATCGCGACATTCGTTTCGCGAAAGATAAGACGCCCTACAATCCGCGCATGTATGTTTTATTTCCAGACTCGCCGAGCGGCGACGGCTCGGAGCTGTATGTTGGTATCACGGAGAATCAAGTTACGGCGGGATTCCGGATTTATGCCGACTCAAAAGCGAAAACGCCGCCCCTTACGGTGATTGGCGCGAAGCGCGCAGCGGAAAATTTGGCGTGGATCGGGAAAGAGAAAAAACGGCTAAGCCCGAAGTATGAAAGTTATTGGTACTCGTCAGAAAAAGGCGTGTGGACAAAACACGACGGCTGGCCGACAAAGGCCCCGGACTGGAAAAAATTGCGCGCGTGGATTGTGCGTCGCAAGATGACGAAGGCCGCCGCGATGCGTCCCGGATTTATCGCGGATGTGGGCCGCGCGTTTCGCGATGTTGCGCCGCTGTGCGCGTTTGCATCTTCTCCGAATTGGAAGGCGTAATTCTCGGCGGCGTTGTTCGCGGGAATCTGCATCTGCACGAAATAAATTGTAATTGATAGACGTGTTGTCTGCCGACTTCCGACCCGCGATAGTAGTTCTATCTCAAGAAATTTCATTCTGCGTGAAACTCTGCTAGTAATCCCCGCGTCTCAGAGTATGATTCCGACGCAAATTCAGAAAATGTATTTCCATCACAACGGACGCTGTTGTGTCAGCGAGAGGAGAACGCAAGCATGAAAGCAACGCGCATTACGACCGCAGGCGCAATTATTTTGTTGGCCTCGGTAATTGTGTCAGCACAGGGACGCGGAAATTTTCCGCCGGGCGGCGGTGCAGCACAACAGCCGGCAGCGAACGCGCAGACGCAGCAAGCTCCGCGCGGGCCCGCACCAACTGAGAAAACAGTTGTGACGCATCACACCGCGAATATCGGCGGCCAGGCGATTGCGTACACCGCGACGGCCGGAACGATTGTTATTAATGATGACAGCGGCACGCCCAAAGCTTCGATGTTTTATGTGGCGTATACGCGAGACAACGCCGGCGACATCTCGAAGCGGCCGATTGCGTTCTCGTATAATGGTGGCCCCGGATCGGCTTCCGCGTTTGTGCACATGGGATTCGGCCCGAAGCGGCCGGTGGTGAGCGCGGATGGACACGGAAGTCCCGCGCCCTACGCGACGGTCGACAACGAAGATTCTTTTCTGGACTCGACGGACATTGTTTTCGTCGATGCGATTTCGACGGGCTACAGTCGTCCTGCGCCGGGCGAAAATCCCGCGCAGTTTCATGGCGTAATTGAAGACGCAGTTTATTTTTCGGATTTCATCTACCAGTACATCACTCGGAATCAGCGCTGGAATTCGCCGAAATATTTGATCGGAGAAAGTTACGGCACCACGCGCTCGGCGGAGCTTTCCGGGATTTTGCAGAACCGCCACGAAATTTATTTGAATGGAATCGTGCTGGTGTCCACCGTTGCGTTTGCAACGGCAGATCCCGATGCGCGCGTGTTGTTCCCGTTCCCTGGATATGCCGCGACGGCGTGGTATCACCATTTGCTTCCGGCGGATTTGCAAAAGGAAACGGTGGATGAAGTTGTGCAGCAGGCGCGTACATTCGCGAACGGTGAATATCACAATTCGCTGATGAAGGGCGACAAACTTTCCGCCGCCGACCGGCAAAAAACAATCGCGCAGATCGCGCGGTTCACCGGACTTTCTCCGAAATATATCGACGAGTCCAATATGCGCATCAATTCCCAGCGTTGGTTCAAGGAATTGGAACGCAGCAAGCGCTTAACGATGGGACGGCTCGATTCGCGTTTTGAAGGAATGGACGCGGACGCAGCAGGCGAGCGCGTGGAATACGATCCGAGCGAGGCTTCTTACGAAGGCGCGTGGGTGGCAACATTTCAGGATTACGTTCGCCGCGATTTGAATTGGCAAACGGACATGTATTACACGGTGACGGCGCAAGTGCAGCCGTGGGATCAAAATGGAAGCGAGCGCGTGGCGGAAGTGATGCGCGCGGCGATGACGCAGGAATCGCATTTGAAAGTGCTGGTCGTTTGCGGCTACTACGATTTCGCGACGCCGTTTTTTGGAATTGAATACACCGTGGCGCACATGGGACTTGAACCGGACATTCGGAAAAATATCAGTTTCACGTATTACGAATCCGGCCACATGGTTTACATCGACGAAAAAGCTCACCACAAATTGCATAAAGACGTGGCCGACTTCATCGCCAACAGCACGGGCAAATAAAATTTAGCGCGTGAAAAAATTTGAAATTATTTGAGATCGAAGGGAGACGCACAGAAATGAGAATGAATCGCACGATGATTGCAGGACTGGCGGTAATGCTGGCGGCGAGCGGCGCGCTGGCGCAAGGACGCGGTGGACGCGGTCAGCAACAAGCGGCGCAGACACCTCCGCCGGCAGCGGCTGGTGTGGATCAACAGCGCAGAGTTCCTCCGCCGGAAGAAAAAGTTTCGGTGACGAAACACAGCGCAAAAATTGGCGGGCAGACGCTGAACTACACGGCCACCGCCGGAACGTATGTAATTAAGGATGATGCCGGCGAGGCGAAGACTACATTTTTCTACGTGGCCTACACGAAAGATGGCGTGGACGATCTATCCAAGCGGCCCGTCGCGTTTTCGTACAACGGCGGTCCCGGTTCGGCTTCGTTGTTTGTGCATTTGGGATTTGGTCCGCGACGCGTGACGTTGACGCAAGACGGTCATGGAACGCCCGCGCCCTATTCCATCACGGACAATGACGACTCCTTCCTCGACGCGACGGACATTGTTTTCATCGACGCAATTTCGACTGGCTACAGCCGTCCAGCGCCCGGCGAAAATGCCGCGCAATTTCATGGACTAAACGAGGACGCGAATTATTTTGCTGATTTCATTTACCAGTACATCACGCGAAACCAGCGATGGGCTTCGCCGAAATATTTGATCGGCGAAAGCTACGGCACCACTCGTTCGGCGCAACTCTCTGGAACTTTGCAACGCCGCCACGAAATTTATTTGAACGGTATTGTGCTGGTTTCCGCGGTAATGAATTTTGACTCGCTGAATTTCGGCCCCGGCAATGATTTGCCGCCGGTTTCTTTCCTGCCGACATACGCGACGACGGCGTGGTATCACAAAATGCTTCCTGCGGACATGCAGACCAAGAGCGTCGAACAAGTCGCTCAGGCCGCGCGGGAATTTGCGGACGGCGAATATGCGTCAGCGCTGATGAAGGGCGATCAACTTACCGGCGCGGAGCGAACGAAAGTTGTGGCGGATATCGCGCGCTTCACTGGCCTTTCCACGAAGTACATTGAGGAAACGAATCTGCGTATTAATGATACGCGTTGGTTCAAGGAACTCGAACGCGAAAAGCGCCGCACCGTTGGACGATTGGATTCGCGCTTCGAGGGAATGGACGCGGACGCGGCTGGCGAGCGCAGTTCGTATGATCCAAGCGAGGCGTCGTACGAAGGCGCGTACGCAGCGGCATTTCAGGATTACGCGCGTCGCGAATTGAAATGGGAAACGGAAGGATATTACGCGGTCAGCGGCCAAGTTCGTCCGTGGGATGAAACTGGATACAACAACGTTGCCGAAACTTTGCGCGCCGCGATGACTCAGCAAACTTATTTGAAAGTGCTGGTCGTTTGCGGATATTACGATGTGGCCACGGTTTTTCACGGCGTCGAACACACCGTGGATCACATGGGACTCGAGCCGGCGATTCGCAAGAACATTAGTTTTGCGTATTACGAAGCCGGGCATATGGTGTACATTGACGAAAAGGCACACGCGAAATTGCATAAGGACGTGGACAATTTCATCAATGGAAGCTACAACGCAAAGTAAAAGTAAATGAAGATTTTCCGGGTGTTGGTGTGGGCCGCGGTGGCGCTTGCGGGCGCCGCCGGACTTTCCGCGATTGCATTTGAACGCGGCGAGCCGCTGAACGCGACGTGGTTCATTATCGCCGCGGCCTGCACCTACCTTGTTGCCTACCGTTTTTATTCCGCATTTATTTCCGCAAAAGTTTTAGCGCTTGACGCGACCCGGGCAACTCCGGCGGAGCGTCTGGATGACGGCCGCGATTACGTCCCCACAAATAAATGGGTTTTACTCGGCCACCACTTCGCGGCGATTGCCGGGCCGGGTCCGCTCGTCGGTCCGACACTGGCCGCGCAATTCGGATATTTGCCGGGAACAATTTGGCTGATTGTTGGCGCAGTGCTTGGCGGATGCGTGCAGGATTTCGTAATTTTATTTTGTTCGATGCGGCGCGACGGAAAATCGCTGGGGCAAATGGCGCGCGAAGAAGTCAGCCGGCGCGGCGGATTCATTGCGCAAATCGCAGTACTGGCAATCATGATTATTTTGCTGGCGGTCGTCGGACTTGTTGTTGTGAACGCGCTGAAATCTTC
>Ga0193726_1000488_pt1 | contig 41226 bp, 39 predicted proteins | sample H2c1metaG_FD_144928 | JGI IMG/M metagenome (GOLD analysis project Ga0193726, IMG submission 144928) | Soil microbial communities from a riparian zone of the East river system, Colorado, United States - H2c1 | ecosystem: Environmental > Terrestrial > Soil > Riparian zone | place: USA: East River... | reverse complement strand
CGTCAGCCCGTGGGCCTACGAAACCATTCACCGCTGGAACATGCATGCGATCGACCCAAACCGCTCATTTCGCGAGAACAGTCCAGCCGACGAATCGGCAGCCCTCATGCGCCTGGTCGCGCCCATCCGCGATGGCGTACGCGTACACATCGATCTGCATGAGACCACCGATACCGATGAGTCCGAGTTTCGCCCGGCACTGGCTGCTCGCGATGGCGTGGCGCATGAACCGGGTGAAATCCCCGATGGCTTCTATCTGGTCGACGACAGCGAGCATCCGCAACCGGCATTCCAGCAGGCGGTGATCGCGGCCGTGGCGAAAGTCACACACATTGCGTCAGCGGATCGTCACGGCAAGATCATCGGATCGCCCATGGTCGCGCCAGGCGTCATCAACTATCCGCTCAAGCGGCTCGGCCTGTGTGCAGGCATCACTGACGCACCTTACAAGACGACCACCGAAGTCTACCCCGACAGCACGCGGGCAACCCCTGAGCAATGCAATGCCGCGCAGGTGGCGGCGGTGTGCGCGGCGATTGACTTCACGTTGGCCGGCGCTTCGTAGAACGCCGCGGCGGTGGTTGCAGCGCCGATCCCGCTATCTTGCAGGATAGGTCTTATAATCACCGGTTCGATCGTTCAGCACACGGAACGAGCCGTCTTCATTGGCGCTGAGTTTGATCCAGTGGGCGGAGCTCTCGTCGAGGTTGGCGATGTGATCAGCGGTGAAATTCTTCTCGCCTGCAGGCTCCGCGCGGTGAAGCTGCCAGACATCCTCGAGGCCAGCCACATGGTGCATCGTTTCGTAAGTCGCCATGGCGCCGCCTTTTTTCACGCCATTGTTCATGATGGCGACTCGCGGCCTGAAAGCTGCGAACGTTGCCGGGTCGGCCGCATCCGGTCCGCCATGATGGGCAACCAAGTACGCATCCACGGGCCCAATCAAACTCCTCGGACAGGCCAGATCGAACAGCGGCTGACCAGTCAAATCACCGACGTCGAGAAAGCGAAACTTGCCATAGCGAACGAGGATGCCCGTCGAACGCGGATTCTCGTAGGGATCGCCTGCCGCAGGCGCCGATCCAGTGCAAGCGGCGTTGACATCGCCCGCACCGGCCAACGGCTTGGTGATGGTGGACGCTGCTGAGCTTACGACGATGGCATCGATGCCTGTGAGCGGCAGCCGATCGCCGGGTCGCGGCTCGATGTGCGGGACCTTGTTGCGAACGGCGAGGTAGGCCAGGAACGCATCCTGACAGCCCGCATCCTTCTGACATTCAGCCGCCAGCGTGCCGTGATCGATAAAGTGTCTGATCGGCATGAGCTGTGAGAGTTCCACGACGCCACCGTCGTGATCGGGATGAAAGTGTGTGATCAAGACGTAGTCGATTTGCGTAATACCCGCGTCGCGAGCTGCGGCGACGATGCGTTGCGCGTCGCGGGACTGCTTGGGATTTCCCGGCTTCGCACCCGGCGTGCCGTTGCCGGCCCAGCCGGTGTCGATGAGTAAAGACTCCTGCGGGGTCACCAGCAAAGTGGACTGGCCTCCCTCGACATCGATGAAATAAATATCGAGCGTTTTTGCAGCGGCGGGGTGCGCGAGGGTGAAACACAGGAGCGCAAGCCCGGTAGTGAGTGTATGTTGCAACGTATTCATAATTTTCTCTCCGATCTGTCATTCAAGAGCCGAACGCCATTCGCTTTGTCGAGCATGACATGAATGAGATTATGGGGGCGGGATCGGATCGCGCCAACTAGTTCTCGCGGCCAACCTTGGACCAGTCGAGTCGCCGCGTGGCGACCATCAAGCAACAGCGGCAAATCACGCGAATTGTGTGCGGCGGTCGGCTGTGTTGCAAAGTGCGTTGGTATTTAATGCAGTGAATTTGTGACAGGCAGTGAGAAAACCGATGTTGTTTAAATCTCGTGTCTTGGACAACTTTCTGCATTTAGCCTCCACCTCACGGGCGAAGTCGGCCATAACTCTTGCGGCCGTCTCGTTTGCCATATGCCATTTCGTAGCCATGGCAACCTTGCCGGTTCCGGCCGTCGTCGCTAATGATCCAGACGGCGAGATTCCTCGGCAGCTCATTCATTTTGCCGCTGTCTTCTGCCGATTCGCGCTGCCGTTGGGGGCGATGGTCGTTGGATTGATCCTTGCCCGGTCTAAGCACTCCGCAGTGCCGTGAGTTGAGCGCCGTCGCCCAAGGTCTCGACTTATTTGATTCGCGATGCTACTTTTTTTTGCATGAAGGGGCGTTTCGACCAAATACCGGATGTTCGTGACGGCTTGACCCGCGAGGAGCGGGTGGTGTTGTATGTTCTCTATGAGACGCAAAAAGAGCGCGGCGACCGGAACGTGCCGACGGCGATGCTATGGGGCCGTGTGTGCGAACATTTCTATATCAGCCCTGAAGACCTTTCAGCAATGCTGGCGAGATTGGGCGCGAGAAAATGAATAGGCACGCTTGTTAGCAGCGTGACCGGCATGGGATGGAAATGAAACCAGGGTTCTACATTGGGTTTGCGGTGCTGATTGCCGGTTGTGCCACCTCATCGGGCAGGCTGGATCGCGAACTTCGATCTTACGTCGGGCAGAACATAACCGCGCTATCCGCCGTTCTCGGAGATCCTGAAAGTGAGCGCGAGATCGTTGGGGAAACCCAGTACACCTGGACGGTGGACAATCACTTCACTCTGACATTGCAGAGGACCAATATGAATTTAGATGACCTGATCAAGGCGCGGTTTATTGGCATAGAGAGTGGAACGCAAGACGTCGCGATGCACTATGTGTGCATCCTGCAAGTGGTTACCGACCAGCACAGTGTCATCAAGACCTTTCACTCGCAAGGCAATGAGGGCTGCCGGAGATTCGCGACGGCGCTCGATATGTAGCCTTGGAAACGCAACGTGGTGGAATCAGTCGTCGGCAATCAGTCGAAATCGGCGCCCAGTCCAAATTGGGCGCCGATCGACTCTACGACGCTCAGGCGAGCGCCTCAAGGGACGTAGCGCGCTGCAGGTTCCCTTCGCGACAGGCGAGCTGACATGTCGCGACGTGCGCTTTCGAACCGGTCCCATTCGCCTTTGTCGGGGAGTCCCGGAATGGTCACCAATTCGCCCTGGTCAAGTCCGGACAGAGCCGCATCGACAAGATCATCGCTTGTCATGACGAACTCGGGTGGAAAATTGCTGACCGGATAACCGAGCAGGTCCCAAAAGTCCGTGGCGGTAGCACCCGGAAGGACCGCCTGAATGCGGAGCCCCTTGGGAGCGAGCTCGTGCTGCAAGGAGTGGCTGAATGCAAGCACGTAAGCCTTGCTGCCTCCATACACGCCATTCAGTAATTCCGGCGTGATCGCAACAGTGGACGAGATGTTGATGATGGTGCCGGCGCCGCGCGCAACGAATGCAGGAACTACCGCATACGTTAAGCGGGTAAGCGCGCCGATATTGAGCGAGATCGTCTCATCCATTTTGTTTACATCGCTGTTGAGCAATGGCCCGATGGCTCCAATTCCCGCATTGTTGACGAGCAGCGTGATGCTGGCGTCCTTTTTGAGTACTTCTTCGACGCGAGCCAGATCATCTTTTTTGTTGAGATCGGCGGGTAAGACTTCGACGGAGCGTCCGGTTGCGCTTGTAAGCCGGCTTGCTAGTGTGTCGAGCTTCGCGCGGGTGCGCGCAACGAGGATCAAGTCGTAACCGCGATGCGCCAATCGGTCGGCATATACCGCGCCGATGCCCGACGAAGCTCCCGTGATCAGTGCCGTGCCTTTGCTTTGAGTAGTCATGTTGTCGTTTCCTTTGCTTGATTAATCCGCCTAAGCGGCCATGGGGTAACTTTAAGGCCGCTGGCGAATGTCTTAAATGACGTATATAGTACGTTTTAGAGACACGCCTCTTCCAAAGGAGATTTCGATGCAGCGTATTGGTTTCGTGGTCTCGGAAGGCTTCCAAATGATGGCTCTTGCTACGCAAGCGGTGTTTGAATATTCAAACCGCGTTGCCGGAAAAGATGTCTATGAGATGCGCGTGCTTTCCGAGAATGGAGGACTCGTCCATTCATCGTTAGGGGTCGCGCTTGAAACCGAGCGCTTCAGTGCCCGGGCCTTTGACACGCTCATTGTCATTGGAACCGAGGAAGTCTCGCCGAATGCCACGCCTGGGCTGCTCAATTTCATTCGACGTGGATCGAAGCTGTCGAGGCGTGTCACCTCTATCTGTACCGGCGCGTTTATCTTGGCCCAAGCAGGCTTGCTGGATGGCCGCCGCGCTACCACGCATTGGTATCACGCTCGAGAATTACAACGGCGCTTTCCCAAGATAAAGATGGAGGAGGATCGAATATTCATCATTGATGGACCCATATGGACGTCGGCAGGCGCCACGGCGGGTCTTGATTTGGCGTTGGCTCTGGTTGAAAAGGATTTAGGTGAGGAAGCGGCGCGATCGGTGGCCAAGAAGCTGGTGATGCATCATCGGCGCGCCGGCGGTCAGTCCCAGCATTCGGAATTGCTCGCGCTGTCCCCGAAGTCGGACCGCATTCAAAACGCGATAGCCTTTGCTGAGAAGAATCTTGGTTCTTCATTGTCCGTGGAAAAATTAGCCGAGGTGGCAAATCTGAGCCCGCGTCAGTTTAGTCGTGCCTTTCAAACCGAAACCGGACAATCGCCTGCCAAGGCGGTGGAGAAACTTCGTGTTGAAGCGGCGCGACTGATGATAGAGAGCAGCCATCATCCGATTGAGGTCGTGGCGCGAGAGACGGGCTTCGTCGATCGCCGACGCATGCGCGAGGCATTCTTACGAACCCTGGGTCAACCGCCGCAAATCATCCGGCGCAATGCCCGCGCCGAAGCGATTGGCTGAGGGTGCCGCCCGGGTCGATGGATGCATCCACGGAACTACACTGCGTTGCCACAAATCTGTAATCATTCCGCGCTAGTTTCAGTCAGTTTCGAGAGGATCGTTCCGCCATGCCTACATTCGATATCCTGCGTCGCGAGGCGGACGTCCGTTCTTTCAAGCAAGGCGAGACGATCTTCAAAGATGGAGACTTGGGAGACTGCATGTTCGTCGTGGTTGAAGGAGCCGTCGAGATTCAACTGGCAGGGACGGTCGTAGAACGACTTGATCCCGGCGGTCTGTTCGGCGAAATGGCACTGATCGATGGACAAGCCCGCAGCGCCACCGCGGTGGCTGCTGCCGATTGCAGCCTTGCAGCTATCAACGAAAAAAGATTTCTGAGGCTGGTTGAGATAACGCCAAGGTTTGCGCTGCAAGTAATGCAAGTGATTACGGAACGGCTGCGGCGCAAAGCACGCACAAGCGCGCACTAGCGCGATAGCGCTAGGGCAAAAAAGCGGATGCGCCTGACGCAGCGCTTGGCGTTTGCGCTGCCGAACACACGTGATAAAGCCCGAGCAGCCCATAACCCTTGGCGAGCGGCATCCGCCCAATGTACTGCATCGCAAGATCCCCGACACCCATCGCCGCAGCCACCGCGGCGAAAGCGCTGCTGGCGTACACCTGTCCGGGCGGTGTCACCGGCTCGATGCGGGCGGTCCTGCTTGTGTGGGGTCCGGTGTACAGCGCGGAGCCGGTGACGGGATTGCGTCCGCAGTAGACCGGCCCACAGTGCAAGGCGATCCTGATGTTGAGTCCACCGGGCAGGCCGCGCGAAGCCCAGTCGGTGCCGGTCACCAGCTGATTGAGTTCCAAGGCATAGCATCCGGCGTCCCGCACGCTGCCGAACACCATGTAGAGTCCATCGCCGGTGGTCTCGACGTGTTCGGGGCGCTGCACTGTACGCGCGTTGAGGGCTGCGACTGCACCAAGAAATTGATTGACGAAGTTCGGCGTCTGATCCTCGCTCAGCCCGCTGTAGCCGACCGCATCGGCAAACAACATGGCGCGATTCTCGTGCGAGAATCCTGCGGGCGGCTCATCGGGCAAGGATGCGATGGCCTCGGGTGGCGGCGCATCCGCGCGAACTTCCGGTATACGAATTTGCTCCAACGTTACGTTCTGCGACTGCCAAATCCGCACCAGCGCGGCTGCCCCGGCTTCGCTGGCGGGTGGCCTGCCATCCCAAATTGCAAGTCCCCGCAGGTCCGTCTGGAGCCCTTGCGCGCGCAAGCGCGCCATGCCCGTCAGTACGAGATTCGCGTATTCAAACGTTGCAGAACTCCCGCGGGCCCGATGATCGCTGGTAACCGTCACACTGTCCGCAGCCGCCAGCGCGCGCTCGAATCGCTCGCCCCAGCCGCCCGAAGCGAAATCGACGCTGGCGCGGTGAAACTCCTGGGCCGGAAAAGGCAGCACAATGTGGGTCTCGCCGCCGACTTCCCGCATCGCCTCCAGGCAAAGAATATCCGAGCCGCAGGCTGCCGAACCATACGCCGCCACCGGGCGCAGAACGGCTAGCTTGTTGCGCACCGCCGCGGACATCTCTGCCTCCAGCGCGATCGGGAAACGCGGAGTGACGCGCGCTCCGTGGTCGATCATGTGCCCCGTATACATCAGCACCGGCGGGATCTTGAGAAGATCGAAGATTTCGGCGATTGGCCCGGGAAGGCATTTGCCGAGCAGATCTACCTGCCGGCGCGTGCTGGCCAGATTGCCGAAACTACCTGCGGCAAGACATGCCGCCTGCGCGTAGTGAGCGACCGCATCCTCATGGTCCCCTAGGATCAGCGCGGCTTCTCCGAGCGTGGCCTCGAGCCAGTAGTTGGTCGTTGCGGACCGGTTCCTCAGGGCGGGGAGTTCGCAAATGTCCCGAACGTCACGCGCAATGCGGCGCGCCGTGTCGAAGTTTCCCTGCAGAACTGCGATGGTGGCTGCATTGATGCCGGTGTACCACGCATCGGAGGCCGCTGCGCTCCTGCGGGCTTCTTCGTACGCCCGGGAGTAGATCCCGAATGCCGACGCAAGATGGACGGCGCGGCGCGCGGCGTTGGCGGAGCCCAGCGCCAGATCTTTGTGGGTGCGCGCGAGCATGCCGAGGGTCTCCGCGTCGGCGGTGCCCCCGGCGGTCAGATCGGAGAGCAACTGATTCGCCCGCTCGACATCGCCGCTGCGCGCGAGTACCAAGCCTTTGAGTTGCCGCAGACGAAGATTCCCTGGCGAGACACGCAAACCGTCCTGAACGGCGTTGTACGCAAGTAGCGGTTCGCCCTGCCGCAGGTACAGTTCTGCGCTATCGATCCCTGATTGCACCTCAGGCGGCTGAGGTTTGGTGCTATCGAGCATATCCCGAGATTCTACAGACAAGTCAGCTCGCGCAGGGCGGGTGACTTTAAGTGCTTGCTCATGCAAGCGGCGTGCAACGGCTGCTTTATTAAGTCAAAAGGTCGCGACCGTGCTTGTAGCCGGACGCAGACATCTCGCTTAAGCGGTGACACCTGCGCGAATATCGCAGGCACCACCACTGTCGGAGACCACTCGATGCCTCTCATGACCAATCTCCTCGAAGGTCTCTTTGGACTGACCGCTCTTTCTTCGCTTGCCGGCTTTGTGTTTCATCTGCTAACCGGAAATCCTGATATGGCACTCCTGTGTTTTGTCGGAATCGGCGGAAGCGCAGCGATCGGTTGGATGTTCACCACCTGCCGAAGCGCGTAGGTCGTACATTCACCAACCGATACCGTAGTCCTCGCCGTGGTTGCTCGAGCCGCCCCACATTGTTCCGTGCGCGTTGTCGAGTTCGATCGCGTTGATCGGACCTGAGCTGCGTTCCTCGAAGTCGAGCTTATACCCCATGCGCACGAGTTCCTGGCGCACCCAGGTCGGGGTCGCTGTATTCACCGTGAGGCGGCCGGGTATGGACTCGTGGGCTCCAAATGAGTCGCGCATCTGGTAGCTGGTGATGTTTGCTGCCTCAGTGGCTTCCTGCGGAGTCATTCCGAACTCGACTACGTTCAGGAAGAACTGCAGCAGGTTTTGATCCTGGGTGTCGCCGCCTTGTACGGAGAATACGAGAAACGGCTTGCCGTCCTTCAGGGCCAGCGTCGGCGTGAGCGTTGCGCGCGGACGCTTGCCGGGCTCCAGCACATTGAAAGGATTCTCGGACGCATCGAGTACGAAACTCTGCATGCGCTGGCTCAGGCCGACGCCGGTGTGGCCCGCGATCACGGCGGGAGTCCAGCCGCCGCTGGGGGTTACCGACACGGCCCAGCCCTTGTCATCGGTGGCTTCGACGCTCGTTGTTCCCAGCCGAAACGTGCGGTCGTACTCGACCAGCGCCGTCGGGCTCCACTCCGATTTAGCTGACGGAGTTGCAGTGGGCATCTTGCTGTGCCACTTCTCCAGAATTGCCGTGAAGGGATTCTTGCCGCCTTGGTGCGGATACGGATCGCCGGGGCGGATGTCCGGATCATTGTGGTCGGATTGGATCAGCTTGGCGCGCTCCCGCGCATAGTCCTTCGACAGCAGTCCCCGAATGGGCGACTCCGGCGGGAAGTAGGGGTCGCCGTAATAGAAGTCGCGATCGGCGTAGGCAAGGTTCATGGCTTGATACAGCGTGTGGATGTAGCGGGCGCTGTCGTAGCCCATCGATTTCAGGTCGAAGTTCTCAAGAATGTTCAGAGTCTGGAGCATCACAGGGCTTTGCACCCAGGTGGTGAGTTTGTAGACCTCAATGCCCTTGTAGTTCGTGTGCACGGGCTCCTCAATGTGCACCTTCCACTTGGCTAGGTCCTCCATGGTGAACAAGCCACCCTGCTCGCGAGTGCCGCGCACCAGCTCCTGTGCGATGTCGCCCTTGTAGAAGCGGTCGTATGCGGCATATATCGCGGCCTTGCGGTCCTTGCCGGCTGCACGAGCCTTGTGCTCCGTTTCCACCAGTTTGCGCAAGGTCGCGGCGAGCTCCGGTTGATGAAAGATTTCGCCGGGCTGTGGACCCTCGCGCGCCTCGCCGGGGTGGATGAGGATGGTGCGCTTGGAGTACGGCCATTGCGCGATCTTGTCTTTGTATTTCTCGATGGTGTTGGACAGCTCCGCCTCCATCGGATAGCCGTCGGCCATCTGGATGGCAGGTGCCAGTACGTCGGCGAGGCTCATGGTGCCGTACTCTGCGAGCATGGTCATGAGACCGCCCGGCGTTCCGGGGGTGACGGCGGCGAGCGGGCCGAATTCGGGCGGATAGTTCATGCCCTTCTTGCGAAAGAATTCCGGGGTTGCACCCGTAGGCGCGACGCCGAGTGCGTTGATGCCGATGACTTTGCCGGTGTTCGGGTTGTAGATCAGCGCCTGGGTCTCGCCGCCCCAGGAAAGCGTATCCCACATGGTGGAAGTCGCGGCAATCATGGCGCATGCGGCATCCACCGCGTTACCGCCTTTCTGAAAGATCATTGCGCCGGCCGTCGCTGCCAGCGGCTTGCCGGTGACCGCCATCCAGTGCTGGGCGTGAAGGGCAGGCTTCTGAGTGCGTGCTTGAGCGGCTTGCATCGAACCTACCATGATTGCCGCAGTGCATAGAAACATTGTTAGCCGATCAGAGCCAATTCTCATTCTTAAAGTCCTTCTGAGCCATTCACTGTGGTGATACAAGGATACGTCAGACTTGACCATCTCACGTTCTAGATTTTCTGCTGACGCAATTTTCCGAATGCACATTCTGTTAAATACCTTTGCTGCGGTAGTGATTGTCGCCGGATTGGTTGGCGCGATAGTGCCCGTATTGCCTGGCATCCCACTTATTTTTGCGGGGATCTGGCTAATCGCCGGTGTTGATGGTTATCGGCATCTTGGGCTCGGATGGCTGCTCGGAATCGCTGCCGTCGGTGCAGTGGGAGTGGTTGCGGACCTAATTGCCGGCGCTTTGGGCGCGAAGCGAATGGGAGCGAGTTCGCAAGCGGTCTGGGGTGCACTCATCGGCACCGTGATTGGGCTGTTCTTCGGCATACCTGGATTACTACTCGGGCCATTCTTCGGCGCGGTACTCGGTGAGCTTTCTGCCGGCAATAGCGTTTTGCGTTCGACACACGCGGGGGTAAGTGTGTGGGTGGGCCTGATATTCGGCACGATCATCAAGCTCGTCTCCTCGCTGATGATGGTGGGGTTGTTTGGCGTTGGTTGGTGGCTGAACCGTGGCGGGTGATGCCGACGGTGCTTGCATTTGAAGTCCTCCACGGACGAGGACGACCCCGCTGGGTTGAGCCATTGCGCGCAGCTCGATGTTAGGCGTTACGCGCCGATTCGCCCACTAGCGTCGACTGGGTGCCCACGGGCACAACGCACAGAACGACTCCGTCCAGCACCAGTGCGATGGCATACCGGCCGTTGACCTGCACCAGCATCGAGGAACTTCGTGCGCTGCGATGTCTCCCGCCGGTGAGTGCGGCAGGCTGCGCCCGGGCTGTGGTCAATTGCAGCATGTCCGTCAAAAGCGCCGGATCGCGAGTCTCGATGGCCCGCCAACACAATCCCACATAAGATTCCTCGAAATCCGCAGGCGGAGCGGGGCGACGCGTACGCGTTCTGGCTCGATGCAGGAATTGGCGGGACGCGGCTTCGCTCTTGCCGACGATGCGCGCGATCTCATCGTAATCAAATTCAAACACATCGCGCAGCAGAATGGCCGCGGCTTCCGCGGGGCTGACGCGGCTGAGCAGATGACGAAGTGCGGCCTCACATTCGGATCTGACTTCCAACAGGTGTTCCGACGACTCTTCGGATGGCAAATCGGCATCTGCGTGCTCCGATTCCAACTGTTTGCGGCGCAGCCGGTCGATGGCGATGTTCCGCAGCACGGTGTACAGCCACGCGGGCTGGAGTCCCAGCCGATCTGGAAATGCGGCCGAGGCGCGAACGTAGGTGTCCTGCACGGCGTCCTCGGCGTCCGCAGTAGCCAGCAGCCGGCGCGCAATGCTCAGTAATCTTTGTCGGTCCGCGGCCATAGGCAAACTGTGCCACAGACCAGGCAATTTGGGGACCCCTGTCACGAACCGGTGGCCTCGTTCGTTAGGTAAGACAAGGAGGAGAATTCATGGAAACCACCATACCCACAGGCCCGATTGATCCGAGAAGTGAATTCTTGGAGGAAAAGGCGTTCAAGTCCCGCACGGTGCTCGTCTTCGGCACCATTACGGATGCGACCGCGGCCGAAGCCGCCCGCCGATTGATTGCGCTGGATGCCGATTCGGCCGAAGCTATTGACGTGATCGTTTCCTCGCCCGGCGGCCATCTGGAATCGGGTGACACCATTCACGACCTGATTCGGTTCATCCGAGCCCCCGTGCGGATGATTGGCAGCGGGTGGGTGGGCAGCGCCGCGACCCACGTCTACTTGGCGGCGCCTCGCGAGCGCCGCTTCTGCCTGCCGAATACTCGCTTCTTGATTCACCAGCCGAGCGGCGGCGTCGGCGGAAAAGCCAGCGATATCGCCATTCAGGCGCAGGAAATCTTGCGGGCGCGGCAGCGCATCGCCGAGCTGATCGCGCGCGAGACGGGTAAACCTCTCGAAATGGTATTAGAGGACATCGAACGAGATCATTGGCTGTCCGCCCAAGAGGCAATCGACTACGGTCTTGTCGGCCGAATCGTCAAGGGACGCGAGGAGCTGTAGCGTCGGGAACTTATGGACGCATTCTTCTGGTCGAGCCACAATAGTGGGCGAGCATGCGTGCACATCATGTGGGTCAGAGGTCACGCCGCCAGATACTGAAAGAGCTGACGGCAGCGGTGATTGCTCTAAACTTGCCGGAGCGAGGTCTGCCCATGACCGATGTTCGCGAGAAAATGCGCACACGCCTCATTCCCTCGACAAGGGAACCACTACCCGTCATAGGATGCGGCACTTATCGCGCCTTCGATGTCGGCGCAACTCCTGAGGAGCGCGCTCCATTGCTCGCGGTCCTCAAGGTACTTTTCGCCGCCGGCGGTTCCGTCATCGACTCCTCGCCGATGTACGGCGCGGCCGAACGCGTCGTTGGCGATCTGCTCGCACAAACCCAGAGTCGCTCCCGCGCGTTTTTGGCGACCAAGGTCTGGACCAGTGGAAAGCAGGCCGGTCTTGACCAGATCAATCGTTCGTTTGGGTTGCTGCAGGACCGACTGATCGATCTCATACAAGTCCACAATCTTCTCGATTGGAAAGTGCAATTATCAACCCTGCGGGACTTGAAGAGCGCAGGGCGCATTCGTTACGTCGGCATTACGCACTATTCGGCATCGGCGTTTGCAGAGGTCGAATCCGTCCTGCGCTCCGAAACCCTCGACTTTCTGCAGATCAACTATGCGATGAATGATACCGCGGTAGAAAGGCGTATTCTTCCGCTGGCCGCAGATCGCGGTGTCGCTGTCATCGTCAATCGGCCGTTCGGTGGTGGCGGTTTGCTGGCGAAGCTGCGTAATCGGCCGCTGCCGTCGTGGGCACAAGAGATCGACTGTCAATCCTGGGCGCAGGTGCTGCTGAAGTTCGTTCTCAGCCATCCGGCGGTGACGTGCGCAATTCCCGGAACCGGGCGCCCTGAGCACATGTTGGACAATATCGGTGCCGGTCTCGGCCGCATGCCGGATGCCGCGCTGCGAGCCCGCATGATAGATTCTCTGTAGCACGTACTGCCGATGCCGTCTTTGCACATCTTTGCTCGCGCGGACGGTGCTTGCCGATCTGGGCAGCCCAATAATCCAAGTCTGGCATTCGGATGCGGTGGTTGCGAATGACGCTACCGCTTGTCGTGCGCTCACCGGCAACCCGGAATTAGCTTAGGAAAAACATGAATTCGACAATACGGGCTTTTCTTGTCATCAGCATCGCGGCAATGGCTTTCGCTTCTTCAGCAATGGGTCAGAAGATGCACGGTGCCAGATCCTCCACCGACTCACCTATCGATCCAAAACAGCCATCAGGCCGGAGCGCGTTTCGGCAGATAGTACAAGATCAGTGCGTTTTGAATTGGCAGGAGCACCACAATCCGGCGCCCTGCGAGCGTGTCTTTCTTGCCAATGCGAAGGAGGGCAGCTCTGGATATGCCGTGCTCGCTGCTCCTGGCGGCGGAGCACATTACCTGCTGATTCCGACGCGGACGATGGCTGGGATTGAAAGCAGCGAACTGCTCGATCCTGACGCGCCTAATTATTTCGCTGAGGCTTGGCATTCGCGGGCGTTGATGAATTCGTTTGTCGGCCACGACGTGCCCAGATCTGCTGTAGGGCTTGCAATCGGCATCGGCGTATCTCGCGCTCAAGATCAATTTCACATACACATAGAATGCTTGCAACAAGACGTGTTCCGGACATTACGCGCGTCGGCAGACAACTTCTTGGACGCCTGGTCGCCCATGACTATTGCGGGATCGACATATCAGACACGACGAATCTTGGGCGAAGGCTTGGACGCCTCGAATCTGTTCGAATTGCTTGCGACCTTGAGTCCTGACGCCCGGCATCACATGGGCAACTACACGCTGATCGTTGCCGGTATGCAATTCAAGAGCGGCCCTGGATTCGTGGTGCTGACGGGAACAGGGCCCAGCGGCGAAATACTGTTGGATTCGAGTTGCGCCGTCGCCTTGGGCGGCGCATGACAAGATCGCTCAACTCGGTAGTGGCATTCAGGGACTAGCGGAATGAGCGCGGCACGCGGACAGTCCAAAACGGTTGTTGGGTCGCGATGAATTCAATCGGCACGCCCTTAACGAAGGTCTTCAACCAACTCGTACAGTCTTCCATCCCGGCCTGTTCGGAGGGCACATGTCCGATCAGAATGAGCGCTTTCTTTCTTCCCTGAGAAACGGCGTCGGCTGCGTACTCCACGGTCTCCCATTCCCGAGATTCTCCGGCAAGCAGCACGTCAACGTCGTCTAATTCAAGCGCCGCGACTTGTCGGGCAAACCCGGACGCTCCGGGAGCGAGCGCAACTCTGCTCACGGGCATGGCTGGATCCCCGACGATGCGCAAGATTGGCTGGTCTAATTTCCTTGCCACATCTGCGGCCAGTTTGCGCAGCGTCGTGGCAGGCAGGGTGTACAAATGTGGGTTCTCCCGACTCTGAAAATGAGTCCAGCCCAATGCGCGCGTCATCCCAGTTAGAATGCCGTCCGGCGTCCGACTGTGCCAATGGTCATGAAATCTCCAGATCACCAAGCCGTTCTTTTCGATGAACTCACGCTTCTCCTTCCAGACAGCATCGCTTTCTTTGATTCCCTGCGGCATGTCTGAATGATCAAAAAAAGTCGGCTCATGCGTAATGATGAGATTGTCGCCGTGCGCCGCGGCGCGTTGTAGGGCATCCATCGTCGCCATCATTGTCACCGCAATCCCGTTTACCGGCCTGTCCGGATTGCCCGCTTTAAACGTATCCACCGTCGGCTCGTCCCAGCTGATAGGAATCTCGTGTTGAATGGCGGCGATTATTTCGCGCGCTGTCGGCTTAGAGACTTGTGATCGCGCCGGCTCACTATGCAGGGCCGTTGTGCCAAGAATCGTGAAGGCTATTGCGGCGCCGGCTTGTAATGGCTTCATGGTTTCAGGCTCGGGGACTCATCTGGGCTGCAGGTGTGCAAATTCGCTTCCCAGATTATACCGTTGCCATCGCCTGAGCACGAACGTGGACCCACGGCAACGCCAGGCGCCGCCGCGCCAGTTCATCACCGCGCCGCGACGATCGCTACAGGTAGTGAGGATTTCAGAATCTCAAAAATCGCAATCCGGTAGAATACGAACCAGAACCATGCGTATTCTTCTCGCGTCCCATGGAACACGCGGCGACGTGCAGCCAATTCTCGCGCTTGCCATGGCCCTGCGGGCGCGCGGCCACGTTGTCTTGTTAACCGTTCCTGGGAATTTCGTGTCGTGGGTTCGGAGTTACGGGTTTGACACCGAATCAGATGGCACCGACGTCGAGGCCCTCTTGCGATCTGCGGGCAGCAACCTGCAATCATTGAGCTGGCAGATGCGGTATCTGTCGCACATCACGCCGCTGGTCTTCGAGCCGGTCGCGCGGACCAGCGAGGGCTGCGAGCTGGTTATCGGCGCCGGTCTCCAATTCGCGGCCGCCTCAGTGGCGGAATGGCGGGGCGTGCCCTATGCCCACGCCGTCTTCTGTCCGTGCGCGACGCCAAGCAACGCAGCGCCGCCTCCGAACGTGCACAGGCAGACGCTGCCGCGATGGTTCAACCGGTTACTGTGGAAGCTGGGTGGTCCTATCGCCGATCTCGCGCTTCGAGGCGACATCAACCGCGGCCGCGCCACGCTGGGGCTTGAAGTGCTCGACAGCCCGATAAGCCAGATCCTCAAGGGACGGACAATACTCGCGGCCGATCGAGACCTGGGGCCGCTGCCTGATGACGCGCCGAATAGCGCGGTCAGCACTGACGCGTGGGTGCTCGATGAACCAGGGACCCTGGATGCGCGAGCCGAGGCGTTCCTACAGCAGGCTCCAGCGCCGATCTACATCGGCTTCGGCAGCATGGTCGCGCCGCGTGCTCCCGAGTTGGTGGCGCAGGCCGTCGCCGCGGTGCGCGCTGTTGGACGGCGTGCGGTCATCGCCGGCGGCTGGGCATCGCTCGACCGGCACATCAGCGAGGCCGACGACGTGCTGACTGTCGACAATGTGCCGCATTCCCTGATCTTTCCTCGGGCCGCGGCCGCCGTTCATCATGGAGGGGCGGGCACGACGACCGCGGCGGCGCGGGCGGGGGTGCCGCAAGTCCTGCTGCCGCACATCCTCGATCAGTACTATTGGGCGCATCGCGTTGCGGCGCTGGGACTCGGGCCGCCGGCGCTGCCGATCGAACGGGTCACGGTCGAGCTGCTCCGCGACCGGATTAGCCGTGCCGTCAACGACCCTTTGATTCGAGAACAGGTCAACAGACTCGCGCCTCTCGTCGGGGCCAGGAACGGAGTGACTGCGGCCGTCGAACACATCGAGGCACTGCGGCTGTGTGACAGAGAAGGAGTATCCGATGGTCTATGAGCTTTACTATTGGCCGACCGTCCAGGGTCGCGGCGAATTTGTGCGTTTGGCGATGGAAGAGGGCGGCTCGCAGTACCGAGATGTTGCCCGCGACTATCCAGAGTTGGACACCTGATTTTGCAATGCAGCGTCAACTGCAGCACGGGCGAGAAGCCGCGTGGAATCCAGTGCCGGCAACGGACAATCGTCCGAGCGGACGAGCAGAGGAATCTCCGTGCAACCTAGGACCACGCTATCGCAGCCGCGTACCTTCATGCGGTAGATGACTTCGTTATAGCGAAGTCGAGAGGCCTCGCTGAATATTCCGTTGACGAGTTCCTTGAAGATGATGTCATCGATGATCTTTTGGTCACCTTCGGCGGGCGCGCTGATCTTGAGAGCGTGCTTCTCGAACATTTCCGGATAGACCGGGCCGTTCATGGTGAAGCGGGTGCCAAGTAGTGCGGCATGCCGGTAGCCATCGCGTACCGCGGCCTTCGCGACTTCCTCTGCAATGTGCAGCCAGGGGATGGGTGACCTGGCAGCGACATGTTTGAACGCCAGGTGCGCAGAATTGTCCGGACAGATCGCGAGCTGCGCGCCGGCTCTCGCAACGATCTCGGTTTCGCGCAGCATGAATTCCGCGACGCCCTCATAGTCGCCGCGGTTAAATGCAGGCATCCATTCGCCCATGGCGATGCAGCTGAGCGTCACCTGCGGGTGCTTGTGCTCGCCCATGAGCGCAATCGAATACATGGCGATTTCGCGAAGGCACAGCGCGGCGCCCTCAACGCTGCAGGCCACGATACCAATGTGTTTGGATTTGGTGGGCATACGACTAGATTAACCGAAAGGCCCCCGTCCTGAGCCGCCATTCTCGAGTATTTGCGGCACGTTACGACGCAGCGGTCGCTGAAGGATCTCGAGCTCGGATTTGCGGTACGATTCGGCATGCGTCTGCCATGCGTGATCAGAACAATCGCCGCTTTAAGCCTTTGTGTTGGGGCCGGGATAGCGGCGCCCACAGATGCCGCGCCGGCTCCGCCTTCGCGTGCTTCCGTGTTGACTGCGGAACAAGTTATCCAGATCTTGGACGAGACGGTCGATTGGTATCGAACTCTGGGTACACAACAGCAGAATGCGACACAACCCAGCGATTTATTGATCCTGTTTGCGAATCGCCAGATGGCGGATCAAGTGGTTAGTTTGGCAATAGAGCTCGCGCGTGCGAACGCCGAACTTCTCAGTAGCGAAGCCAGTGCCGGAGAAAGCGCCTCTGATGCATCTTCCGCTCAATCGCTCAGTCAACAGCAATCTCAATTGGATGCGCAGCGTGCATCCATAGAGGCGGAAATAGCCGGTCTGAAGGAGTCGCGCTCCACGGGAAAGAGTAAGCAGGACGTCTCGGCGAAGCTGACTGAACTGCAGGGCGAGCTCGCAATGCTCGCTGCAAGAAGAAATTTGCTCGACACCATGACGGCATTTACCGACCAAAACAGCCCCAAACAAGCGAGCGTTAGTGCGCTTAAAGCCCATATTGATGCCATTGCCGCGACGCTGCCGACTTTGAACGTGGCTTCCGGTTCCACTGCCGTCTCCGGCGCAGCACAAACGAGTGCCGTACCAACAGCGACTCCGAACGGTAACGAGATGAAAACGGCCGCGACGCGTTCCGGAATATGGGACCTTGGCGTCACGGCGGTAAACCTGCACAGAAAGATCAAGTCGATCGATGTCGTGGATCAGAACACCGCTTCGCTGGCCAAGACGTTTCTTGAAGTGAGCGATTTGCCTCTTAGACAGTTGAAGGCGTATTCCGCGCGCAGCGACGCGCTTGCCGCGCAGGCGGACAAGGTCAACGGTGCGGCACTTGTCGCCCTGCGAGGAGAATTCGATACCTTAGCTTGGCTCTTCAAGCAGACCTCCGCGATTCTCCTGCCGTTGAGCAAGGAGCAGGTGCTGCTTACGCAATATCAGCACAATTTAGGTAGCTGGAGAGAAGCCACACAACGCCAATACTATGAAGCCTTAAGAGCGCTGGGAGTTCGCTTGGCGATTTTGGCGGGTATTTTGACTGCGGTGTTCGTTCTCGCCGAGATTTGGCGGCGCGCCGTGGATCGTTATGCCCACGAGGCTCGGCGCCGCTATCAGCTGCTGTTGATTCGCAAAATAGTGATGTGGACAGCGGTGATTGCAATAGTGGGTTTAAGTTTTGCGACCGAAATCAGTGCTTTCGCTACTTTTGCGGGCCTGCTCACCGCCGGTGTGGCGGTGGCCATGCAAAGCGTTTTGGTGTCGATAGTCGGATATTTCTTCCTCATCGGTAAATATGGCATTCGCGTGGGAGACCGCATACAGATCGGCACTGTCGTAGGCGAAGTTATCGATATTGGATTGGTGCGAATGCACCTGATGGAGCTCCATTCGGACGGACCGTTGGGCCCGACAGGGCGTGTGGTGGCCTTTGCGAACCTCGTTGTGTTCCAAGCATCGGGCGGATTATTCAAGCAGATTCCTGGCGTGAATGTGTCATGGCACGAGAGCACGGTGGTATTGCCCGCCGTCAGTGACTACTCAGCTTTAAAAACCAAGCTGTTAACGGCGATCAGTCGAGTGGTCGAGGAATACCGTGACGAGTTCGTGCGGCAGGCTAACGCGATCAAACAATCAACGGCCTCGATTTCTGCTAATGACACGCAGCCGCAGGTTCAGATGCGTCTGGTTAGCGGCCGGATGGAGGCGCTGATCCGGTACCCCGTGAACCTCAAACACGCTGCTGAAATCGATGAACAGGTCTCTGAAGCGGTACTCAAGGTCCTCGCCGCCGCAAGTGGCGACAGTTCATCGGCGTAATGACACGGGGCAGGGCGAGACGCACATCACACTACGGCGCGTGAACAGAACGCCGCAGCGCGACAATGACTTAGTATCCGGCAAGGAGGATCAGGAACATGCCGAAATTCGCCATTGCCGTGATCACCGCCGTCGCGCTCGTGCTGCCGGCGCTGTCAGTTGCCGGCGCCGACGCCAACGCAAAGCCGAGTTCCTTTGTCCCGCACCCTCATACAAAAACCCACGTCTATGGTTCACCGATTCAGCCGGCCGTCGTGGGCCATGCAAAGACTTCTCATCACAAGTCCGCACCGAAGAAGCGATCTCCGAGCGCTGCGAACCGCGATGCGCACTAGCACAAAGAAACTCTTGACGCAGCGTTGAGTTCCGACCGCTAGTTGTTCTGAGAACGGGCTCAGAGATGTATTTGAGTTTGTGCGCCTCGTCGAATACCCCAGCTCGTCCATTCAGCCGGTCTGATTCGCTTCGGCAAGCGAAAGATCACCCTCAGCCAGGCCTTCGCCGGGCAGACGGGGACAATTGATTTGATGGTGGCCAGGGAGGGAATTGAACCCCCGACACGCGGATTTTCAGTCCGCTGCTCTACCAACTGAGCTACCTGGCCAATGCGAAGCCGCGTATTAAACAGGCGCTCGCGCCAATCGTCAATGAATAAGTGATAAATCAGCTACTTACATGGCTCTCGGACGCCCGCCCGGTCTGGCGAGGCGAAGAATCGGGAGCGACACCTGCGTGGCCTCCACCGCGAGCCACTGTTAATCCGAGGTCACGGACCAGCAAGGGTTTTGGCGCTGTCGGCTTTTCGCATCGACGTCGTGGCTGTGATTTCGACAGTGGGGCGCACGCCGGCAAACGGCGCGCGCCCCAACGGCAGCCAGATTCCTCAAGATCTCCAAGCGCCTCCTGCGTTCGCGCCAATGCGCGGTTTCACCTCTGGTTGCATTTCGTCGGCGCAGACTTGAGCGGCCAGATGGTGTTTGGCGGATTGGGCAAAATGCGGCTGTTAATGGTGAAGTACAGGCTGCCGAGCCGCCCGCGCGCGTCTCCAAACGGATTCGGATTGCCCGGCGAACTGCCGTAACTGCTCGCGGTATCGGCGACCAGTTGATCGCAGTCGAAAGTCCTGCGTGCGGCACAGCCGTAGTTCCCCGTGTTCAGCAACGACGCGTCCTGCTTCAAGCAGATCTGCAATGCTTTTTTGGCAGGTGCTGCGATTGTGGCGGCGTCGATCATCTTGCCGAGGTTCTCGAGCTTCTGATTGGCAAAGCTCACGAGTTCGGGTGTCGTCGAGGACACGCTGGCGCTTAATTGGCCGCCCACCAGCCACATCGAATTACCTTTGGTCTGGCTGCCTCCGCCGTCGCAATAACCGGTCATGTCAATCAGACTGCTGCCCTCGGGCTCCGTTCCTTCGGTCGAGCCTAAGCGCGTGGTCCAGCCCACCACCTGTTGCTTGCAGACTGGATCTGTCGTGCCCGGAATGATCGAGCTGGGATTCTGGGCAGTTTGGACGAGAATCCCCGGGACGTTGTCGACGCCATTGGCGATGGTCTGGATGGCCGCAAACTGGTTCCGCGCGGGACCGGACGCGCCGCAAATCGTTGCGGGAATCGTGTTCGCGGCGAAGCCCGGGCACAACTGGGCGATGTTGATGGTCCCAGGACACGTGCCGGCAGCCGTGAGGCGGGTATCCGTGATGGTGCACGTTTGCTCGAAGATGTTGCCGGTTACCTTATTGGCCGTTTGCCCCGCGATCACGTGGCCCAGTGCACCCGTAGGATTGCAGCCTGTAGCCGATGTGCATGCGCTGGTGGATGCTATGACGACGAGACTCGCCGGCGGGACAGCCAGTCCCTCGGGAGCGCCGGCTGTCGAAGCGCTGGTCGCCAGCGTCAGGGTCGGCGCGGTGAAGCGGAAGCCGCCATAGGGTGTCGCCGTGTTCATCGGCACGGCAAATTGCAGCACATTTCCGCTATCGATTGTCGTGGCCTGAGTTACGAAGGCGTAGGCCGTGTCGCCCTGCATGCCGGTTCGCAGCTTGTTGAACGGACAGTGTCCCGTACTGCACGCAATCGAAGCAAAAGTCGTGGCAGCGTTCACGGTCCCGAGGGTGAGTTGGAGTATCGAACCGGCAGAGGTCGAAATCAGCAGGCTCCCGTCGACCGGCCATATATCCATGCCATTCGGTCGCGCACCCGAAGCGTAGGGAAACTGGACCGACGACAAGACAATCCTCGGAAAAAGCGACTTGGCGGTGCCGTTGATGACTTTCTGAATGTCGGACGCTGAATAGTCATAAACCAATTCCGGCTCATCCCGGTCGCGTCTACCGCCGTCGCCAGTGAAGAAGTCGTTGTCGGCGACCAGCACCAGCAAGTCGCCCACGCCGATGCCGGCGTTCGTCAGCGCCATTTGGGCCGCGGCCGTCGCCGGCTCAGGCACCACAAGAGTCTCCACCAAAGAGTCGACTTCGTTGCCGTTGAAGAATTGGTCGAGCAGCACTGGCGCCCGATAGCCCGTCGGCGTACTCGGTGTAATTGGCACTGCCGGCAGCACCCAGAGTTGCGGTTTCGCACCGTTATTTCCGGTCGCAACGACATATAGATTGCCTTTGGCATCTACCGAGAGACCATCGGGCTGTAGCGGACCCGGAATCGCCGATGTGCTGCTCCACACGAGGGTCGAGGAAACCGGCGGTGTTCCGGTCGGACCAAAGTAGCGAACGATCGAGCCACCGGTTGTATCGGCGACCAGCAAATCGGCGCCGCCGCTGGCGGTGTTCGGCACGAACACCAGCGAATGAAAGCTCTTGAAGGCACTCCCGTCGCCATTCAGCAGGGTGGTTTGTGCAGCGCTGAACAACACGTCGTAGACGGCGTTCGGCGAAGAGGAGTTCGCGGCCGTCACGCGTAAACTTTGAGCGTAGCCGCCGGCGGCGGCGAATACGGCCGTCAAGGTCAGTGCGCAACGCAGCATGACCCGATATTTTCCAGGCGCGAAATAGTTCATGGATTCCTCGTTCTTGTTATTTCCGTTTCGGCTACCCGGTCGAAATGCCGGCAGCCAGTCCTTAAGTTGACTCAAAAGCCTAACACGCGCACGACGTCACTTTCCATCAATGCAGCGTTGAAAGGCTTGCGCCTGGCATTATGTGACGCGTCGATTTGTCATATGTGCGTCAGCGGTGCGGCGCGGCAGCGATCGTTTGGCTCGGAACTGCGCTGTTTTCAGCCGGGGTGACCGCCCGACGCGAAGGGCGCTGTTTCTGATGCAGGGTGTCCAGATAGTTTTGCGTGAGCGAACGGAATGCCGCCGGTGCGAACACGTCTTTGCTCAAAATCCCGTAGCTGTGCAGCAACAGTTCTTCGGCCTCGGGGTACTTGCCGAGACCCGTGAGTGCGGCCCCTGCGGCGCTCTCGGCGATCGCAGTCTTCCAATGAGATGCCGACAGCGCCGCCGTGTAGATATCAACCGCTGAGCGCGCCGACGTCAGCGCGTCGGAATACTGATGGGTCGCCACTTGAAGTATGGCCAGATTTTCCAGGCTGGAAGCGACGTTCGGATTGGCGTCGCCAAACAGGCGCCGGCGCATGGCCAGCCCTTCCTGAATGTGACGGTCGGCGGCGGCGTAGTCGCCCGCCAGCGTCAGCCAGAAGCCGATGCGGTTGGTGACAGCAGCGACGTCTGGATGATCCCCAGGGAAGAGCTTGCGGTAGACGTCGAGCGCTTCGCGCAGGCTCGCCAGTGCGACTTGCACTTCACCGCGGTCGTATTGCACGAAGGCGAGATTGTTGAGCGTGATTGCGACGAGTGGATTCAGTTCGCCGAGCAATTCGCGCTTCATATCGAGTGCTTGCCGGTATGTCGACTCGGAATTCTTGAGATCGTTCTTCTCCTGCAGCACGCCTGCGAGATTGTTCAGACCGTCGGCGATCTTGACGTGTTTATCGCCATACAATCGGCGGTCCATCGCGATCGATTCGAGGTACAGGTTCTCCGCTTGATCGTAGTCACCGTTGTCTTCGAGCAGCTGTCCAAGGTCGTTAAATGCGTCAGCAAGGTCGGGGTGCGGCGCGGCGCCGCGCAGCGTGCGCTGCATGGCCACGGCCTTCTGCATCATTGCGATTGCGGATTTCAAGTCGCCGTCGTCGTTCATCGCCTGGGCAAATTCTTTGAGCGTGCGGGCAATATCGCCGTGCGTCTGGCCATAGAGCTGCTGCTGCAACGCCAGCGCATCGCGGTAGCTGCGCTGCGCATCCTTATAGCGGCCTTGGCGATCCAGCACGATACCGAGACCGTACAGACTGCTCGCGAGATTGATCTGGCTGCGGCGGCTGTTAGGGTGCGCGGCCTGCTGGCTCGCTGCCTCGCGATAGGCCTTCTCGGCTGCGGCATACTCGGCCTGAATCGTCTGTAGGTCAGCGAGGTGATTCAAGGACTCGGAAAGATCTTCCGGCTCGGTATCCTTCAGCCGGTGTCGCGTCGAGACAGCGCGGTCCAGCAGAGGCCGCGCCTCGGGATACAGGCCAAGTCCCATGTAGACGGTGCCGATGGTGTCCATCACGGTTGCTTGGATGGCCGGTTGTTTGGCCAACTCGGTATCGATGCGCGCCGCGCCCTTGTCGAGCATCTCACGCGCGGTGACGCTGTTGCCGCGCGCTTCGCTCGGATCCAGGATCCGAAATAGCCCGATAAGAAAACTTGTGGTCTGGCGGGCGGCCTCTGCCTCTGCCTCGGCTCGCGCGGTCTGCTTCTGAGCCGCCGTACGCTGGATCACCGCATACGCTGCAAGGCCGCTCATGAACAGCATGCCGAACATGGAGGCACAGGCGGCGATGAGCAATTGCCGGTAGCGGCGCTGTTGCTCTCGCCGGCGCAGCACATCAAAACCGACGCCGAGTATGCCGGCGATCAGTTTCAGCAGGGCGTTGTACTTGCCGTCCTTGCCGGGCCGCGCGTCGGCGGCAATCGGCTCGGTGCGCGCATCGCTGAGCGCACCATCCGCACCGATCTTAAAGCGCAGCGCCTTGGGAAAGCACTCCTCATCCTCGCGGCCCGGTACATCGGAGGTGTTCGGCTCGCCGCCGACGATCAGACAGAAAATCCGGTCTTCACGGCCGAGCCGTTTGAACGCAAGGATTTCCTCGTTCACCCAGCGAGATTTTGCTGCCTCTGGCGAGCAAATGACGATTTGGCACGCGGATTGGCTTAGCGCCTCGCTGATTACCACGCCCAGATCCGTGGCGCTTGCAAGCTCCTCGCGGTCGCGAAATATGGGTGTGAGGCGCTTCGTTACCGTGCCTAATGCGGTAATCGTGCCGATCAGCTGCTTCGGTGGCCGATAGGATTCCAGCGCCTTGTGCAGCCAATCGGCCCATTTAGCATCGCGGTGGCTGTAGCTAAGGAACGCCCGGTATTTTGGCTGGACCACGCGTGCGAGTCCTAACTGATGTCGTTGACGAGTAATCCCTTGGTTCTCGGACTGCGCCGAGCATCTCGAGACGCAGGTTAGCTCAATTGTCCGGCCGGGCAAAGCCTGCCGGGGCTAACACAGGTTCGGTGGGGCGCGCTATTGAAATGACAGTCTCACCCAAGATCGACTCCATTCGGGGCGGCTGGCACGCGCCCTAAGCAGGACCGACATCGGCGCGCGATTTCATGCGCGGGCTCATCAAAGCGTGTAGCGCGCAAGAGAAAACAAGCGTATACGATTCTTGCGGGGGAAATCTTGTCCGCACCGGTCAGTGACGATGCGGCCAACTCTTTGAGCGATTGAAATAATAACGACGCTCAGCGGCGACCGGCCTTAGGCGCCTGGTAAGCCGCGAAGCCATCCAAAACCTAAGGAGACTCCTATGTGCGATTTTATTCTTCGGTGCAGGTCCGCGGTCGAATTGCGCGCACTATTTCTTGGAATCAGCCTGTTTGCTCTCAGCGGCGCCGGATTTCTGGCCGGCGGGGCAGCGAATGCGCAGGATCCGGTCAAGGTCGACGCCAAACATTATAAGGTTGAATTTGAGAATGACAGTGTGCGCGTGTTGCGCATAACGTACCCAGCGCACGAAAAGTCGGTGATGCACCACCACCCCAACAGCGTGGCGGTATTTCTGACTGATGGCAAATCGCGGTTCACGCTGCCGGACGGAAAGACTCAGGATGCTCCGGTGAAGGCCGGGGCGGCCCAATGGACGGACGCTGGCGAACATCTGCCGGAAAATGTCGGGGACAAGCCATTCGAACTGATCTTGGTGGAGTTAAAGACCACGAAAACAGCCAAGTGAAGTACTCGGTGCTTGGGTTCGCTTGACCAAGCGGGCCTGGTCCGCATTCAACCACGGAAACCCCGACCTTGAGTCGGGGTTTTTAAAAGCGGGCCAAACAGACTTGAAATACCAGTTTTCGGGATGGGCTAGGGCGAAAACTCGGCTGCATGTATGCGACCATCTGACTCCAACAGAATGCGGAATTCCCGAGTACCGTGTTCGAAGGTTACGTCATAGACGTCTTGTCCTGCCGCCCCGACGCTCTTGAAGGCGATGGACTCGATCATCCCAAGTCGATTTAAGGCTGCTTGGAGCATCGTCAGTTGGCGGCGATTAATGTCCGCGTAGGCCGGGACCATGTCATCGTAATTCGGCATGCCGGCGGCAAGACCTAAGATCAAGCGCCGCAGTGCTGCTTCGCTGCTAGGCGACGCAGTCTGGTCTTTGATTCGCCCTTCAGTAGCCTCGGCGAAGGCTACGGCTATCCCTTGATCATCTATTTTCTGTGCGGTCTGCGCCTGACCATTCTGATAGATCCTGGCCGAACTCCCCTCCTGACCGGCGTTTATCGGAAATACCCAGCGTGCGTCGACGGTCTTGAGGAAATATTCCCGTTCGGAAGATGGATACAGCGGGACTATCTGCTGACCCGAGATGAGTGAATGGATTTGGGAACCCGTGCGCCAGAAGGTAATCACGGTACCGGACGGGAAACGATAGGCTCCTTGGTACCGATCAAATGCAGCGGGATCAACCGCCGCAAGCGTGCGTACTGGCGGTGCATAGTCGGGCCATGCGTATTCATACGCCACAGTGCGCACGATCTCCTGGATGAGTGCTTCACCGTTGTCGCTGTTAGTCATGACGGCTACGCCTTCCCCGTCCTGATATGCGACCAACAAACATCGATATCCAAAGTTCACGCCACCATGATTGAAGTATTTTCGGTCGGTGCTGCCCCCGACCACGAACCCAATGGCCTGCTGATTGTTCACCGGCGTCAGCATGAGACGCGCTGTCGAAGGGGAGATCACACGCTTATTCTTTCCAGAGAGCGATCCTTGAACCCCAATCGCCAATTTTGCTAGGTCGGACGGGGTCGACCAAAGACCCGCGCTCGCAGATTCAGGGTGCACACGGGGGCCGCCGACAACGGGTTCTCCATCACTGCGATACGCCATCGCGGCATTGGATGCGAGCTTCTGCGGCAAAGGAAATGCAAACGTGCTTGCACGCATGTCAAAGGGGACCAAGACTGAGTCGGTAGCCAGTTTTTGGAAATCGGTTTCTGTAACGTCGTCTAATAATTGCTGGATAACGAGGAAATTACCGCCCGAATATTTCCAAGAGCTTCCTGGGAGAATATCCACGCGAACCGGCTTGTTGTTAGCGGGCGGGTCTCCGTTGAGCATTTGGACAAGAGTCGGCAAGGCAACATCAGGGACATAGCCGGGGAAGTAGTTTTCGGTGATTCCCGAGGTATGCGTGAGCAGCTCGAGAGGCGTAACTTTTCGGTCATCCGGGATTTTCCAGACTTTAAGGTACCGGTTGGCATCCGCACTTAGATCAATCTTGCCTGCTTGAACGAGTTTCATCGCCGCGATGGCAGCGACTACTTTGCTCACTGACGCAGCCTGAAAGAGCGTATGCGGATCGACCGGCGGGCCGCCTTTCTGGGTAACGCCAAAACCTTTCGCCCAGTCTATTTTGCCGTGATGAATAACGGCGACGCTGACTGCGGGAATATGGAGGGCCTGCATGCGATCGGAAAGGCTGGACTCGATTGGCGTCTCGCCTTTGACCAATACGGGAGGTAGCAGTCCGCTCTCGATCGCCCGAATCCTTTGCTTAACGCCCGGTTCCGCTGCCGATGCGAGCGGTCCCGAGATCATAAACACCAACAGCCATAGGGCCTTCGCGCACGAGCGCAGGCAGGCACCGACTCCTATCGCTTCGCGGGGCAATGGGCCAGCCATCCAATCAGCCTGACGCGCCTGGACCCTTCAAGGGATCTTTGATGGTGATGCGTTGCCAGCCAATTCCAGACCGAACCATGAAATAGCCTTCCGTGGGTGGTGTCAGCAGGAGCGGTTGCTTGTCCATGGCGGGCAGTGGATACATGTGAGGGGTCGTCACAACGAAGCCCATTTTGTCGCTAACCGGAATCCAGTCGCGTTCCTCGACACCGGCGGGGCGATCGGGACCTGATGCGCCGAGGGCGAGGACAGAGGCAAGAATGAGAAGAGCCGCGGCGATTGCTTTCATGATTGAAACCTCCAACGGTATTCGGTAGCGAGTTTCAGAAACTACGCCGAAAATATCCAAATCGCTATTCGAGCTATTTCGGGGTTATCGCCGTCAGTCATGAGCGAGCGGGTGATGCAATTGCTCAAGGTCTGGCCAGCCCTAGGTAATAAGCCAGTACGAGCCCCTTGGATGCCTATTGCAAGTCGATACGATTTATACGATCGAGGCCGAAGAGTGACGGCTCTATGCAAAAGGTCGAAAACGGCACTCCCCGATGCGATCTGTCGATAATTGAATCCTATCAATCTTTGAAGCACGAGCGCGATGCGTTAAGAAGTGCAAAGGCTTGATCCCTTGGATTTCTGAGGGCCACTGTGCCAAACGGACTCCGTCATGACGACTGGGTTGGGCCGACTTTGTTACAATCGGACGGTAGCTTCCAAGGAGGATCGCGCTAGTGCCAAGTACACTGATTAGTACGCCTGAAGCGCTGGATGCGGCGACTGCTGCAGCTATTCAAACTCGTCGCGAGAGGCTATTGCGGATTGCGGATGGAAACGGGATCCGCGTTCGCTTAGCGTATGGGTGTGCGGCAATTGTTGCCGTCTGTGCAATTGCGGCTTTCATGGCGGGCGACCGGAACGCAGCAATCATTCTAGTTAGCCAATTCTGCGTGGTCACTGCCTTTGTCTTTCTTGCCACCAGTGCGGCTCGAAAGAAGGCGCTGCGCGAACTGCAGGAAATGAAGCCGTCGACCTAGGCACTCAACTGGCGTAGACGGTTTCTCGTATGGTTACAACACCGGTCCAAAGACCTACATCTCTGATCATGCTTCTCATAGGTGCTGTTGGTGGCGCCGTTGGGGGTTGGTTTGCTCACCGCGCATTTGTCGACAACGGCGGCCGAGTTGTTGGCGTGGCGGAAGAGTGGTTGGACCACAGCGACGAGTATAGGAACGTGAAGTCAACTGAAAGACATGGCGCTACATGATCCGTAACTATCCAGCACAGTCTTTAACCCTCGTTATTTTGGTCTTGGGCGCTCTTCCACTTCATTGTATCGGCAATCCCGTTTCGGAACACAACATGGCCGAGATGGCTCATGCGTCGGCTGAGTTGACACCGGCGATGCTGGGATCAGTCACGTTCCAGACCTCCTGCAAGCCTCAGGTCAAGCAGCAATTCAACCGCGCCGTTGCCCTGCTGCATTCGTTCTGGCTCGACGAGGCCGAAAGGGTTTTCAAGGCAGTGGCTAAGCGCGATCCTGACTGCGCGATGGCGCAGTGGGGTGTGGCCATGACCAATTTCAATCAGGTCAACGGTGGGCCGACGGCCGCTGGAGCGGCGGCCGCAATCCAAGCCCTTGCCAGGGCGGACGTGGCGCGTGAAAAGGACTCGCGGGAGGCGGCCTTTGTCAGGGCGCTGCACAGATTCTTTGAGGGTTATGCAGAGAAAGACTTTCAGGACTATGCCGAGCGATACGCCGGCGCCATGGCTCAAGTTGCGGCGGCGTATCCAAGCGATCTCGAGGCCCAAATCTTTTATGCGCTCGCGCTGATCAACTCCGAGCCGCGCGATGATGTCGCGCTGGCCAACAAGAAAAAGGCGGTGGCGATCCTATATCCCCTATTTAGAGCGCATCCGAACCACCCGGGCATCGCGCATTACATCATCCATGCTTGCGACAATCCTGGAATGGCGCAAGAGGGGATTGAAGCGGCTGTGCGCTATGCCTCCATTGCGCCGGCGGCTCCGCACGCGCTGCATATGCCCTCGCATATCTTCATGCGGCTAGGGCTTTGGCAGGATGACATCCGTTCAAACCTCACGTCCAAAGCCGCTTCCGAAGATCCCGCGGTGCATGTAGGCGCGGAGGCACGCTTACATGCGATGGAATTCCTTGAATACGCCTATCTCCAAAGCGGCCAATATTCGCAGGCTGCCGCGATCGTCGCCGAGGCGAAAACCGTGAAGGAATCTGATGTTGATCCCCGTTTCCCCCACTATTATTCAATCGTTGAGGCTTTGTATCCCGTGTTATTCGCGATAGAGACCCAAGATTGGGCCATGGCTGCGAATTTGAAACTCGAGGGACCTAATTGGTTCACACAAGCCCAAGCACTGCTCGCGCATGCCGTCGCCGCCGGGCATTTACATGATGCTGAAGGTGGAAAGGCTGCGGGAGATACTCTAGAAGCATCGGTGGCTCCGTACCCTAAGCTGCAGGCAGGCTCTTCAAACGCCACGTTGCCCGATGAGATCCGCGCCTGGGCGCGCTTTTCACAAGGCGATCTTAAGGGAGCGGTCAGCTTGCTGCAGCCCGTCGCGGATCGACAGGACAAGCTCGGCGAAGGCGGCATAGGGGTGCCAGCGCGCGAGATGCTGGCCGACATGCTTCTTATCAATAGGCGATTTGCCGAAGCGTTACACGAGTATCAGGGTGTACTCGCAAGCGATCCGAACCGTTTCAACGCGCTTCTGGGTGCGGCCCAAGCCGCCGAGGCCTTAAGTGAACGCGATGTTGCAGCGAACTACTACCGCACATTGTTGGCGAATTGCAGCGGCGCGAATGGCAAGGGCTTGGAGGCACTGCGCCATGCTCGGACGGTTGTTGACGAAATGACCGTGCAACCGACTTCTGGGAATTCTGGATCAGTTCGTTAGTTGGCGCTCATGACCGACAGAATCGCGGTGCTTGCGGCATTTCTGACTGACGTTGAGCGCCTCAAACTCGTCAAGCGTAAAGCCTATGTCAGTGACATGTCTCGACGAGAAAACTCTGCCGAACACAGCTGGCACTTAAGCCTAGGGTTGCTAGCGATCGCGCAGGAGTTGAATCTTAAGATCGATTTGCACAAAGCGCTCGTCATGGCGCTGATCCATGACGTTTGCGAGATCGACACGGGAGACACACCGGCCTTTGGGCCGCAGCGGCCGGACCAGCATGAGGCGGAGCTTCGTTGCGTCCAGCGACTCGCCGCTTATGATCTTAAAATCGCTCCCTCGCTCCAGGAGTTGTGGCTCGAGTATGAGGCGCAAGTTTCGGTGGAGAGTCGTTGGGTCAGGGTTTTGGACCGGCTGATGCCCTTCATCGTCAATCTCTCGACACAAGGGATTAACTGGAAAGAGCAGTCAGTGAGTCGATCGCAGGTGCTTCGAGTCAGTCAGCCGGTGCGCGAGCATGCGCCGGAAATCTACGAATGGATGGTCGGACGAGTAGGGGAATGTGTCAAAGCGGGGTGGCTGATTGATGCCTAACGCTCGCAAGTGAGATCGCGCACTTCGTCTCGGGTGAGGCGAAAACCCATGGCGCGCGGGTTGAGGGGAACTCCTTTCAAGGGTCCCTCAGGCATGACAGTGAGCGGCGCCCCTTCTGAAGTGAACAGCGTGGCGTGTACCAAACGCGTATGGGAATTGGCGCGTGGAGAAACTTGTGGATTTTTGTCGATCCCTCCTCGCCGAACATGGCGGTGTCGCGCTGATTCCAGGCCTTGAGCAGTTCATCCGGCCGCGATGTTACGATGACGTAGAAATCGGGTTTGCAACTCACTGGCCAAGGCACAACATTTAAGCGATTGGTCGATCATGGTGCGACGTCATTTACCATCGATTCCTTGACGGCCAAGAGCTGGGTCTTATCGTCCTGCTGCGTGTGGTAGATCGCCTTGAGGTAGGCCGCGTCCCAAGCGCTCAAGCCGAGTGGCGGGGCACTTTTGGGATCGGTGAACAGGTGCAAGATGCTGGGTGCGTCGCCGACTTTGGCGGGCGCGCGAATTTCGGCGAGTCCATTCATGGCGACGTACGCCGACAATTGACCGAAACTGATTCCTTTCGCAAGGCGTGCGTCGATGAGCATAATGACGGAGGCTAGATCTCTCACGGTACCAAACGCGAAATGACCATCGGCCGGGCACAATGGGATGCCAAACCTCACCGTGCAGGGAATTCCATCCCGGTCGGTCAGTTGAACGTTGTACCAGACACGCACGGGGGTGGATACGGTCGTGAATCGGCGGATCTTGGTCCCGCCTGCATTGCCGAACAAAAAGTGATTGCGCTTGCTCCAGGCTGCAATGAGTTCACCAGGTACCGACGTCACGATGACATAGAAGTTGGGTTGGCAACTCGCGGGCGCCAATGAGGCACCCGCGGCAGTGGCAATCTGCGACAGGCGAGAAAGCATGTACTCACCATCATCATGCGACAATCCGGCCACCAGCGGACAAATTGGCGTGCGCATTTGCCACCGTGCGATCGAATCTTCAAAGGGTGTTACGGTTATGCCATAAACGAATTTGTCTACCCGACGCTCGAGTATCGCCCGCTCGCGCTTGGCATTGACAGTTATCGTATCGAGCTTTGTTTCGGTTTGCGGTGCCGAAGGTTGGATAGGCGTCTGTGCCATCGCGACCGCAGCTAGCAGTAGCGAAGCGCTGAGCGCAATCGCCCGGATTAGGGTGGCGAGATAAGAACGGGGCCCACGAGGGCCCCAAAATGCTGCAGGGAAGTGGTAACGAGCCGAAGAGCCGGTGACTGCAAGTTTAGGGCGCGATTTCATGCACCATCGATCTCGCGATTGCAAGGTATTGGGTGTTGTCGGGACGCTCGGTGTGGTAGAGGTTACGTAGTTTACGATTTGCCGCCGCACCATACGCGTGCGTTTGCGAAAGAAGCTGAGTAAGGGAACATAGTAGCGGCGCGCAAGGGAATTCAGGGGCGAGTCGCCTTGCAACTCATTTAGTGCTGGCTTGGATTTTGGGTCGTGCAGCATGGATTACCGTTGACTTGAGCGACGATGGGCCAAGGCCATTGGAGAGTCAAGGACATGGGGCCCCCAGAGAAAATAAGGCTGTTCGGATGTTCGGGTTTTGATGACTCATGCGTCTTACCGTATGGGTAGATCGACGGCTTTACCACCAGGCGGCCATCGAGAGTGACCGCGGACAGTGTCCGCGGACAAATCGGACAGACGCTCTAGACTCAAAAAGCAGGTAAGAATCTGAGCCGGAAGCTCAAAAGCAAAATTCGGCGGCCTTTTTGGGTGGCACAATCATTGCTACGAATTAAAGCGTTAGGTCCTTCGGGGGTCGCGCGATGCTCAAAATGATCGGTATCTGCAAGGCTTATCGATCCGAGGTATTGGTGATATTCGCGCTTCGCGACCTCTCAATTCACGTCAGAGAGGGTGAATTCATCGCGGTCACAGGTCCTTCCGGCTGCGGGAAAACCACGTTCCTCACCATCGCTGGGATGCTGGACAGCTTTAACGAGGGAGAATACGAACTCGACGGTGTGAATGTGTATCGCATGAACGATCAGGAGCGCTCGTGGCTGCGCAACGAGAAGATCGGATTCATCTTCCAGTCCTTCAATCTGCTAAGCGACCTGACCATTCGTGACAATGTCGAGATGCCGCTGCGATACCGGCGCCTTAGCGTCTCGGAGAGACGGCGGCGGGTGGAGTCTTCGTTGTATCGAGTCGGGCTTTCGGACCGAGCCAATGGCTATCCCCAGGAGTTGTCGGGTGGTCAGCAACAACGTTTGGCCATTGCTCGAGCTCTTGCCGGCTCGCCGCGGTTGCTGTTGGCGGATGAGCCGACCGGGAATCTGAACGAGAGCATGGCCGCCGAAGTAATGGATTTGCTACAAGAGCTGCATCGAGATGGGGCGACGATCGTAGTCGCGACTCACAACGCGGAGATGACGCGGCGGGCAGAGCGGGAAGTGCGCTTCGTTGATGGGAGTGTTGTGCCGCATCCGTTAGTGGGGCCTTAACTGTCCATCGAACCGGGCAGCTCCATTGCGAGGAGGAAGCCATCCATGGCTACAGTCCACTATCCCTGTTGCTTGCGGTCCGGCGAACGCCAGTCTTCAAGTTCAGGGAGTCGGTGTTCCCCAATCCGCGAGGCGTCATTAGACGCACCGGCGGGGTGGAATTGAATCACCCACATGGGTAACCCGAATGGCCTAGCCTTTTGCGCCCTGCCCCGGGTGGGGCGGAGCGGGCCTTGCATGCTAGAGTGAGGACGAGCGGCTTCCTTGGATGGAACGTCGATTTGAGGGTAACCCCAAAATCATGAAGATATTGTTGGTGGACGACCACGTGCTGTTCCGCGAGGGCATTGCCCTGCTGTTGCGGAGCTTGGTAGCGGACGACTCGCTATATCAGGCGGGAACGTGTGAAGAAGCACTGACAGTCGTTGCCCGGGATCCCAGTATCGAGCTGGTGCTGATGGACATCAATTTACCCGGCACCTCTGGAATCAACGCCATATCGATGATCCGTGCCGAGTTCCCGCTCATTCCGGTCGTGGGTCTCTCATCGAGCGATGACAAGCAGACCATTTTGGACGCCATCGATGCGGGCGCGATGGGATTCATCCCGAAGAGCTCGTCGTCGGCTGTGCTGTTCGCAGCTCTTCAGTTGGTCTTATCGAAGGGGATCTATATTCCTCCGGAGGCGTTTTTACGCGACCGAAGCGTTGCGACCAGAGCCGTGGCCTACACGAGTGCGGATAAGCCCGGCACGGAGCACGCAACGCCAGGAGATCTCGGCCTAACACAGCGGCAATCCGAAGTATTGTTCCTGATCCTGCAAGGCAAGTCCGCCAAGGCTATTTGTCGGGACTTATCCTTGTCCAGCAGCACCGTAAAAATTCACACCTCGGCGGCCCTTCGCGCATTGAATGTCACGACCCGCACGCAGGCCGTCATTGCGGCGGGCCGTATGGGTCTTCGTTTTGACGAGAGTGTTCATCCTCGGGCTCATTCCGATGAGACCGCCTGAGGCTCCACATTCGCCAGTTGTGGGATGAGATCCATCACGACGCGTCGAATTCGTTGCGCGTTGGCAGGCTTCTGTAGAAACACGATATCGTGGGCTTGCGCCACGACGGCACGTGCCACATCGTGGTCGGCGGTGAGGATGATGGCGGGAATCGGCATTTCCGCGTCGCGCCGCAGGTCCTGAATGATTTCCAGTCCGGTTTCACCATTTCCCAGCCAATAGTCCGCAACGATGAGATCGGGCTGGCGCAAGTGCTGCGAAAGCTCACGGCGCACCTCGGCACCGCAGCTGCCCGCAATCACGTGACAGCGCCAGGACCTGAAAATCGCTTCGGTTGCAAAGCAACTCTCTTGGTCATCATCGACGACGACAATAAAAGCGCCGCTCAACAGCGAATCCTGTGCGCCTACCGACACCGGTAGCATTTGCCTGAATTGATCTGCGGTGGCGATCGGCAGCCGAATGCCAAACACGGAACCCGCGCTCATCGATGATCTTGCGGACAACCCATAGCCCAAGAGCTCCGCCGTCCTCCTCACGATCGCGAGGCCCAGCCCAAGCCCCTGGCCTCGAGCCCGATTGGTATCGCTCAGCTGATAGAATTCTTCGAATATGAATTCCAATTCTGCCGCCGGAATGCCGATGCCGGTATCGCAGACATACACGGTGACAAATTGTTCGGATTTTCGACAGAAGACATCGATGTGACCTCGCTCGGTATAGCGAATCGCGTTGGATACCAGATTCCCGAGCATGCTGAGAAGTAACGCACTGTCGGTATGGACCAAGGTACGCGGGCGATGCACCCGAAGCGTCAGGCCTTTGTCGGCCGCGGCCTGCCAATGAGCGAGTTCGACTGACTGGAGCAAGGAATCCAAACTCACGCAGATCAGTTGAGGCGTCACGATGCCGGCGTCGAGTCTCGAAATATCGAGCAATGTTTCAAACAGGTTCTCGAGTGCCGAAACGGAATGCTGAATCTTGCTGAGCAAGCTGCTGATTTCCGGCGAAATCTGCCTCTCGGCGAGGATCCCCACCAACAAGCCGACCGCATGCATCGGCTGGCGCAGGTCGTGGCTGGCCGCGGCCACGAACCGAGTCTTGGCGGCGCTCGCTCGATCCGCCGCTTCGCGCTTCACGTTGAGTTCCTCGAGCTGGACGCCCAGCTTGCAGTTCAGTACCGACAACTCCCGCGCTTGAGTGGTAATCTGTTCATTGGCTTGCGCAAGATCTCGAGTTCGCGCCAAGACCTTGGACTCCAGGCTTTCGTACAGTGTACGCAGGCTATCTGCCATGCCGTTGAAGGCCGTTGCCACCGATTGAATCTCGTCGCGACTTTCGATCTCGATCTTGGCCGACAGGTCACCACTTCCCAGCCGTTGAGCACCGTCCCGAAGCAGCAAAATGGGTTTCGCGAGCCGCCGCGCCAACAGCAGCGATGCCAGGAATGCCGCTACGATTCCGAGTGCCAGCACTAACATAGTCACGCCGATCGTCGTCTCAACGGTGCGCATTACCTCTGCCGCGGGCTGCTCGATGTACAACAGCCAGTCGGGACCGGCGATGCGGGTTGCGCTCGAAAACACGGTGCCGCCGTCGGGACTTTCCCCCCAGACGGAAGGCAGTTCAGGCCGCCCTTGTGCGAGCGCGGTGCGGACCGCCCGGACTTGAGGCAACCGTGAAACATCACTGTTGCGCAACAGCGTGCGAAGGTCAGGGTGTGCCAGCATATGCCCCTGCAAGTCGACCACGTAAGCGCGTCCCGACTTTCCGATCGAGAGTCTGGCTAGTACGTCGTCTATGAAGCGCACGCTGATCTCGGCGGCGAGGTATTCTCCGTGTTGGTCGCCGTTCACTGCCACAGTGACAAAGGGTTCGGTTTGATCGCGGATAAAGGTTGGGCCGTAGCAGAACGGTAACGAGCAGTGCTCGAGCAATTGCCGAATCCCGGATTGAGAAGTATGTGATTCGATGCGATCCGCATCCACTCTCGACACGAAGTTCGTTTCCAAGAAATTGGAATCCAGCGAACGAATGTTCAGGATCGCCGGTTCAAATTTCAATGCGTCGCGAAAATCACGTGCTTGTGCTTCACGACCGGCCGCTGCGCCCTCCGACAATCGGCTCGACAAGGAACGCAGTACGGCTTCGATATCTCTCAGATACGCATCAATGGAGGCGGACGCGGCGCGAGCTTCCGCGGTTTGGACCTCGTGCGCCCGCTGCTGGTCCTGGGAATAGTGGTAGAGAGCGAGAATCGACCCGACTGTCAACACGGACACGGAAACCAGGCCCGCAATGGTGGCGACATAGCGTCGAAATAATCCCTTCATCGCCACTGATTGCACGCTGTAATACTCTTTATGAGCTGCGGAACCCGTAATCTACTCGAATACCGTGGCCTCGCGTGCCAGGCGTTCGCGAGTCGGGCGGTCTAGGTGCGCGATTGCCACTGAATTCACCGCAATCTCGATCTCTTTCGGGCGCATGACCGGCATACTGCCGACCGGCGCGCCATTCAAAATGTTGGCAATGGATTTGGCCCACACATCCATCGCCTCCTCATCCACGGACTGAACCGAAACCAGGCCGCCCATTTTTAGAAATTTGCGGCGTGCATAAACAGTGGGAGCAGCTGTGCGGGCCAAGGCCGCCGCGAGCGCGGCACCGTGGCTGAAGGCGATATCGGAGTAGGGGACGTACCATACTTGCACCTCGCGCGCCTGCGGATCCTCGAGCATTCGGCCTATCTCATTGTGATCGTGGAGGTTAAATACTTTGAGATCAAGTCCAAGCCCCTTGGCCTGAGTGAAAAAATCTTTGCTCATATCGGAGCCTTCCAGCCAATAGTCGGTCGCCACGACGCCCACAGTCCTCGCGTCTGGAAAGGTGCGGCGAATTAGTTCCATGATCTTCACGTCCAAGGGGACGAAGAAGGTGTAGCCCGTGAGTGCGCCCGTTGATACCAAGGACGGTACCAAGCCTTCCAATACAGGATCTGATTGAATGATGAAATAAATCGGGATCGTGGTATTCAGGGCCAACAAATTCTTTGCCACGTCGACCGAGGAGGCAACAATGAGAGCGGGTTTCGTGGCGATCAACTGACTCAGGAAGATCGTCCGGCGTGCGGGATCGTTCAGATCGCCGCCAATGAGCTTGAGTTCAATGGGCCGTGGGCCCTCGAAATGTTGCACCTTGAGATGTTCTCTGAATCTGGCCACCCCTTGGCGTACCGGCGCGGTATCGAAATCGACGAAGGCAACGATGCGCGGATTCTCGGAAATGGCGGGACCGATATCTTGGCGCGCGCTCAGCAGGAAAATTCCGCCAAGCAAGCCCGTGGCGACGAGCGTATTGAGTGTGGAAAGCCGACTAGCTCGTACCAATGGATAGACCTTTTGGGTCTGGCGGGATGAAACGCGACGCACTAATGTTATTCCAGTCATCACGACACGCCAAGGAGGGGTCAATGAGACGCGAAGTCCCCACCACCCGCTATTTTGCAGTGGGTTTTTTCACCGCTGAGCAGCTGGAAGAAAGGGATCGTGCCGTGCTGGCACGAGCTGCGCAGAACGCGGCCGTCCCGGAACTACAAAGCGCTGTCGATGTCGTCCTCGTCACCATTTTCGACGTGGACACGGGCGCCGAAACCGTGGAAATGGGTGTCCGTAAAGTGAGCATGGTTGTGCGGGATCCCCTGAAAGCGGCCGGTGTCTCATTCGCGATGGAGCGCTTCGATTCCGCCCAGTTCCCGGGTACGTTGAGCCCGCAAGACGCCTTTACGCAGTATCAGGCCAGTGCCGAAGGCATCGCAAGCTTCGGAACGGCAACGGCCGTGCAGCTATTTGCAATCGATGTTGACGCAGTTACCGATCTGGCCAAGGGCTGAACAACCAGGTTCCGGCCATGCCAGGGTCGCGAAAGATTCTGCTGAACGTGGCCGGGGAGCGATCCGGCTCGTTGATCTATCCCCCTGAGGCGACCGCCGCGCCAGCCAGTGCGGAGCGCATCCGCCTCGATCTTAAGATGAACGGTCATGTCTCAGCACCGCTGGTGTTTACGGGCATATTCTCGCCCGAAGAATGTCAACGGATCATGGACTTAAGCCGGACCCGTCGGCAGCGTGCCGGCACGATGATGTACGCGAGGCCCGATATCCGCAAATCGACCATCGCCTGGATCAACATCGCGGAAGACAGCCGATGGTTGTACGAAAAAGTGTGGCAGACGTTCCAAGCAGTCAATCGCTGGTTCAAGTTCGCCTTGTTGGGTTTGGTCGATGAGATTCAATTCGCCAGGTACTCGGTGGGCGATAGCTTCGGATGGCATCTCGACGCCGGCGGCGGCCAGACTTCCACGCGCAAGCTCAGTATGTCGGTGCAATTGTGCGACGACCATGAGTACTCCGGCGGGGACTTGGAAATGTGCGCCTGTCCGCAGCTGGATCCGCGCCGCCGCCGAGGGACGATCATTGTGTTCCCGTCTTTTCTCGCTCATCGAGTGACGCCAGTTACTCAAGGGGCGCGCTGCTCGCTCGTGGCTTGGGCGCATGGACCCACTTTCAAGTAAGGTCATTCAAATGACAGCGCTCTTCGAACGCTTCGATAGGTTGAGGTGGCCCAAAGTGACTTGACTGCAAAGTCCGCTACCAGTTGGCGCCGGCATGAAAAAGGCGACGTTTGTGAGGCAGCTCATACGAGAAGTCATTCTCGTCGCTGCAAAATCAGTTCTTGAGTAGAGTTGTCGATTGACCAGGACTTGAATCGTTTGAGGAAGCTTTGCCCGAGAAGGGGCGGGGCATTGGACGGCGACACCTTGGCTTGAACCCTCGGCGCTTCGATATTTCCAATTTTCAGTGACCTGATGACGAAGGTCTTCGACTGAAAAACCTCGCCGTCGGCGTTTTTGTAATTGCGAATTCCAGTGATGTCGGCTTGGGTGACGGTGTTGGCTCTGACCAACTTCGCGAAGACATCGGACGGTATGCTGACATCTGATGCGCCGCTGTCGACGATGAAATTCAATTTGAGGGAGTTATTGATGACGACTGGCGCAATTAGGCCGCCTGACATTCTCACGAGGGGGATTCGGGTTTCTAGGGGACGGTTGGCGTTTGCGCCTTCGATCAAACCCAATTCAGTTTTGAGCTGCCGGACAGCCTTCGCAGAGATTTCGGTGAGGCCCGGATTGAGCCGCTCAGCCTCGAGCACCTCAGAGCGTGCCAAATTGGTCTTGTTGGCCTTGGCGTAGACCTCGGCCTGGACCCAATGCGCCTTGGCGCTCTTTGGGTGGTTGGCGAGAACCTGAGAGATCATTTCCTGGGCCTTGTCGAGGTGGCCGGTCGCGGCGGCCTCGTAGATCTGGTGCATGGTGGGCTCTGCGGCGGCTACCGCTCGCCCGCATGAAGAAAGAGCCAATACGAGCGCGATCGCGGAAACGACTACAAGTGACTTTCTTCGCATGCGAATTTCCAATTCACTTCGCAATTCTAGCCGCGTTTAGTCTTCGCTGCAGGTCGCTTGAGCGCCTTGCGCTTGCCTGAATCCCTGAGGGGTGCGGCGCGCAGGGGTTTCTTTTTTCCTCTTGGCTTGGGTGGGGCAACTTGATAGCGTCTGTCGTAGAAGCAAGTATAGTCTATAAATCAATGTTACAGGCCGCTAGGCTATTTCCGTCGGAGTCCACCCCGCGACTATACGCGGCCGTATTTGCCGTTTTCACTCTGCTGTATCTGCATGCTTGGCGCATTCGTGTACAACTGGAGCTGACACCATTGGAAGCGATGCGTACTCAAGTGAGCCTATTGGACAACTTTGCAATGGTTTTCATTGCCCTGCTTTCGATGGGGCTGGCGCGCACGATGCCGGATCGTTACGTCGGAATCGCAGGCTATATTTACTTTCTCGTTCCGATTTATTTCACGATTGCGCATTCGATCACCGGTCGTCGAGAACGACAGCTTCAAGCGCCGGGCTGACCAGCTTGATTCGTTCTCGCCTAACGGTTTTTCTGAAGCCTGGTTTATCGATCTTTTTGGGCTCAGCTGTTATTGGCGCCACGTCGACTGCGGCCACGCCGCCAGGTCAGGCTACACTCGAAGAAGTTCTTGTTACAGGTGAACGGCCCGGACCAGGAATGTGGCGGGTATCAAAGGACAGTCATGATCTTTGGATCTTGGCAACCTTAGACCCGTTGCCGAAGAAGATGTTTTGGCGATCTCGCCTAGTCGAGAAGAGAATCTCGAGCTCTCAGCTTGTGCTTGCCCCACCTGGCGTGATGGTTGATATCCAATTTTTCGGTAATTCGGCTTACCAAGATGCATTGGTGCAGGCGCGCAGAAGTCCCGACGACCAGACGTTGGCTCAAGGACTACCGCCGGACGTCTATTTGCGTTGGCGATCGCTGCAGACAAAGTTTCTTGCCCATCAATCGTATGAGCACACACGACCGATAATCGCCGCGGTTGATCTATATGAAAACGCAGTCGATCAGTCGGGTCTGAACCCGGACGATCACAATATTTGGAGAATTGTTGAAAGGAATGCGCGCTCGCACCATGTGCGAATTTTGGCGATCACCGTTGACTGGCAGCGGGATAGGGCCATTAACTGGCTTCGTGAGTTCAACGAAATCCCGCGCGAGGTAGAAGTGACCTGCCTGGAAAAAACCATCGAACGGATCGAAACAGATTTGGGCCGCATGCGCCACCGCGCGAACCTGTGGTCGGTAGGCGACGTTCCGGGCTTGCTCGCGCAAACCTACCCGGACGATCGAATGGCGTGCTTCAAGACTTTATACAGCGTCTCGAAATGGAACGACCAACTGGAGCAGGCCTATGCACAGCTGTCAGATAAGTGGCTGGCGGCGGTGGACAGCGCCTTGAGCAAGAACAAAAGTACGTTTGCGGTATTGCCGATACCGCAGTTGCTGGCGCCGGATGGGTGGTTGGCGAAACTACGCGCCCGAGGTTATTCAATCGAAGATCCCAAATAGCAGCGGCGCGGGTTGCCAAGGATCGCAACCCAGGGCTTGCGCGCAGCACGGACTGCGCAGCGCAATGGGTCAAAGGCCGAGCAGATCCTCGCTGGGGGCTTTCGCCGCAGTAACCTGGCTCGTCTTCAGTGTGGCGGCGATGGGAGGTCCTTCTGTTCAGCCCCACACTGAAGACGAGCCAGG